>Ga0209400_1000100_pt1 | contig 71925 bp, 79 predicted proteins | sample M_130807_EF_Meta_FD_187313 | JGI IMG/M metagenome (GOLD analysis project Ga0209400, IMG submission 187313) | Freshwater microbial communities from Lake Montjoie, Canada to study carbon cycling - M_130807_EF_MetaG (SPAdes) (version 2) | ecosystem: Environmental > Aquatic > Freshwater > Lake... | reverse complement strand
AGTGTATAATCTTCAGGGCATCAAGTTTTGACATTCCATCCTTCTTACCAAAACGAGAAGAATACTTAATGAGATTATCACGACAGAAAGGAACTCCATCATCAATCGCATCAATCATATCCAGAACTTGAACCTTTGACTTATCAGAGGCATAGTGACCATTATATGTTCCTTTAATATAGTCTTCTACTACTTTGAGTGTCTTTCCTTCACCAAACTTCCAGAAGTGATCTGAATTTAGTGATGGTTTTACCTCATAAGAAGTAGGAATAGTGTGAGAATTTAAAGAAAGAACATCTGGCGATGCATATGGATTTCCAGTCAAACTAAAACCATCATCTTCCCAGTAGTTAGTATTACAACCAAAAGAAATATGATCTTCTCCCATACCACCAAGAAGATGACTTCCAGTAATAGAAGATCCAGCTGCGACTGCTGAATAACCTTCTGGAAGAAAACTTTCATAATCAGTTTCAAAATTTTCTTTTTTGTCTGGCATCTCTGACATAATTTTTTCAAGGTTTGCTCTTTATACTCTATCAAATTTATCTCAAAAAGTCAAGGTGCAATCTTTGAAAATCCTTTAATTTTTTCAAACCGAATAATTTTATCAAACTTATCAATTAGTTCATCTGTTTTATGTGAAATTACAAATACATTTGCATCTTTAATTATATGTTTAATTATTTTAGTAAAATAATCTGTTCCCATATTATCCAAAGAACTATCAAAAACTTCATCTAAAATTAGTAAATTAGTATTAATTGAATTTTTCATTCTTGCAATTTCTCTCCAAGTGAAAAGAATAGACAAATTAATTCTCATCTTTTCACCTTCACTAAAACTTTCATAAGTAAAATCTTCGTGTATTGGAGATTTGATATTTTCTTTAAACTCTTCATCAAGTGTAAAGTTAATATAAAAATCCATTATCTGCAAATACTTATTGATTTGTTTATTCATTAAAGGAAGGTACTTTTGAATAATTTTAGTTTTAACTCCTCCATCTTTCATTAGTATTTGTGCGAAATCAAAATAATTAATCGTTTCTTTATACTTTGATTTCTTTTTGAAATTATCAACTTGTTGTTTTTCAAGTTTTTCTAATTTTTGTTGTTCAGTATTTCTATTTTTAAATTGTTCGGTAATTGTTTGAATTTCATATTCAAGTTCTTGTGTTTGTTTTTGGTTAAATGATATTCTAGTATTGTTTTGAGAAATCTCATTGTTTAATTTTGCAATCTCCTTAGAAAGAATGATAAATTGACGTTCTCGTTCTTCTTCGTTTTTGATAGTACATTCAAGGTCTTGATAACCTGTTTGTAATTCTTTTGCTTTATTTTGAACGTCTGTAATTTTATTTACACGAAATACTTCGTCAATTGTTTGTGTACAAGTTGGGCAAACCGTATTTTCATTAAAAAATTTATGCTCTTCTGTAATTACAGATACCTTTTCTGATAGTTTTCCTTTTAAATTATCAAGTTTTTTTAGTCTATCAGTTGCACCAGAAACTTCTTCTTGTTCTTTAATATATTTAAATACATCTTCTTCGAGAAAAGAATTTTGACGAATATAAACGCCAACTTCATTTAATAAATTGACGATTTTTTCTTGGTTCGCAATTATTTTATCATTTCCTCTTTTTTCCAACTCTTCAATAAATTCTGTTTGCATTAGAATTTTTTCTTGAATTGATTTTTCAAATATATCAAATTCTTTAATTTTTTCATTTGAACTTCTTATCTTTTCTTTAAGAATAGAATTCATCGCAGAAAATATTTTAATATCTAATAAATCCTCTACAACCTCACGACGATTAGCCGTAGAAAGTTGCATAAAAGGAACAAAAGAAGCACTACCAAGAATTACGATTTGTGTAAATGATTTATAATTAAGTTTTAGTATTATATCTTCAAGATGCTTTTGTTGGTCTATTGATGCTGCTACTTGATTTTGCAATTCTCCATTTATCCAAATTTCAAAAATATTTGGTTTAATTCCTCTTATGATTTTATATTCTTTATTTCCAATACTAAACTCAACCTCAACCAAACATTCTTTTTCATTTGTAGAATTAACTAGTTGGTTTTTATTAATTTTACGAAATGCTTTATTGAATAAACCAAAACACAAAGCATCAAGCATTGTACTTTTGCCAGAACCATTATGGCCAATAATTAATGTAGTAGTTTCTCCCGTAAGATTTATTTCAGTTAAATTATTTCCTGATGATAAAAAATTACGATAAGCTATTCGTTTGAATAAGATCATTTTGTCTTGGGGGTATTACAATTTCATTTGAATTAATTATAACATAGTGATATCCATACATTTCACAAGTACGTATCGCAACTTCATCTTCTACTTCAACCACTGACATTATAGGATAATCTTCTGCTTCTAGCAATCCGGCATAACGTTTGGCATCATCTTCATCTTCGAAAATATATAATGCCTTTTCGCCATCATCATCCACTACTGCATAAGCACCTTCGTCCTCATTTTCCTTAATTGCCAGTATATACATTATTCTATCTCTAATGCTTCTTTATATACATCTCTGAGTAATTTTTTTACAACCATTTTGTCTAAATTGAATTCTGCTTCTTCTACGTATTTATCCAAAATTGATAATGTATCTTCTGCTGATATTTCTTCACAATCCACATCTCCATCATTAACATCAATAATTTCAACAACTTTTAAATCAAGTGGATTTGCTTTTAATATTTTATCAATAAACTTATCGAATTTTAATTGATTTGATTTTTGACGAACAACAACTTTTACGATTTTTTCTTCCAAATATGAGGTATCAAATTTTTTATAATCATTATCTTCATAATATACCCTCTCAAACATATTATATGGATTTTTAAAATACTCTAATTCATATGTATCAGTATCAAAAATATGAAAACCTCTAGTATCATCTACATCATTCCAAAACATTTGATATGGATTTCCGAGATAATATATTTTACCATCATCACTTTTGGTATGATAATGCCCCGAATACACTCTATCAAATTTTTTAAATATGCTTGCATCCATTCCTTCTTTCATAATATGACCAGGATAAGCTACAAATCCAGATAATTCTAAATGTGAAAATATAACCTTTGCTTGTGTATTTTTCAATAGATGATCGGTTTTTTCCCGATTATCCGTGCAAATCCAAGGAAGCATTAAAGTGCCTAAACCATCAATACAAAATTCTTTTGGTTCAGAAATTGGTATTACATTATCATATTCTTGTAATAATAAATCTATTGCATTTACATCATTAGTATTTTTATGATAACAATCGTGATTACCTACGATATTATAAACAAGAATACCAAGTTCCTGAAAACGATTGTATACATTCTTCTGTGCCCATTCTAATGCCCAATAATCCACACCCTTACGACTGTCAAATGCATCACCAAGATGGACTACTGCCTTGATATTTCGTTCTTCTAGTTTAGGAAAAAAAATATCATTATAGAACTTCGCAAAATAATCATGAAATGATTTATTTGCTTTCTTGAAGTTATAGTGAGTGTCTGTAATTAAACCAAGTTTCATTGGTGAAGTTTGATGTGTACGTTATCTTTAATTGTATTATAATCCGAGTTAATACCACCCACATCAGATGTAAATACTTCTTCAAATCCACTACGTTCAATAATCTTATCTTTGATTTCCATTTGTCTTTTTTCTCTTTGTATTCTACGAAGAAAAGCATAATAAACAATTTGCGTAAAATAAGCAAATGGATTTGTACGTTCTATATCAAATCTATCAATATATTGAACGCAATTTTCCACACCATCACTTATCATATCTTCACGAAACATATAGTTTACAAAGTTGGGACGATATGATAAGTGAGTAGCAATTTTTAAAAAACACTCACCCAAATAATTTGAAATCCTTGGTGGTGGTGTTCCATTTTCTTTTGCAGCATCTATTCTCATATTGTATGCAACTAATGCATCGTGAAAATCTTTATTATTTACATAATGTGGATTTTTCTTTACTTTATTCATTTTTGAATTTGATTTGTTCTTATTATAACATAACAATCAAGAACTTGACAACTTTCCCCAAACTAACTAAAATAACTCTGTGGGTTTTGAAGAATGGGTGTATCTAAGTTTTACTATTAGATTTATAAAGCTTTTCTAAGGATACTCTAGCATCAGCAATTGAAGAAATGAAACCCATATTTGAACTTAGTTGTGATTTGCTAGATATTTTATTTCTTTCTCTAATATATTTTTGATATACTTTAATAATAGAACTATCATTTACTTCTGTCATTGTGATTATTCTATTCATTTCTACAATAAACATTGTATCATCAGTAAGTTTCATCCAAGGAATAACTTTAAGTGCTGTCATTCCAAGCTGACGGATTGTGATAGTTTCCATTAAAACTGGATTATCAAGAATTAAAATAATTCTATCTTTTTCTTCACAAGGACATACTTTAGAAAATACTTCTTCACCTGATACCATCTTGATTGCTGCATAAAATTCTTCTTCGTACATTACTTTTTTTCCTTAAATTCTATTTGTATAATTTCGTAATTGAATTTTTCTTCATTATAAATCTTAATTCTTTCAATCAAATGATTTAATGTATAATTTTTTTTTGATTTATAAGTACAATCGTCTGCAATATCATATAATACTGCTTGTGATTTGTTATCTCCTTTACGAAGAACTCTTCCAATACTTTGAAGATTTCTTATTCTTGATTTTGATGGTGAAGCAAAGATTACATTATGAAGATTTTTAATGTTAATGCCAGTAGAAAATGTACCATATGATGCAACAATAATTGCGTCTTTTTCTTTTTCAGTAATTTCTCTTACCTTTTCTCTTTCTTCTACATCTACCCCACCATAGACAAAAAATACTTTTCTATCTTTTGATGCTGAATTATTTATAAGTTCATAAAGTGGTTGTCCGTGACTTTCTACACGATTAAAAAGAACTAAACTATTTCCATTTAAATCTAAAACAAGATTTTTAATAAAGTTATTTCTTTTTTCGTGAGTAATTAAATATTGTATTTCTTCTTCATATTCATTAAATTTATGTTGATCGTGTTTTAAAAGAAGAACTTTAATATCTAGTTTAGATAAATGGCCTTTATCAATCAGTTCTTTTGTTTGTGTGACTTTATAAGAAGGGCCAAACAATCCTTCAAGCACCCACTTATGCGTTTGTGACCCATCTAAGGTGCCTGTAAATCCATAACGATATTTCGTATTATCCAATTTCGTCATAATCCCTACAAGCGATTTTGACTTGAATAGGTGTGCTTCATCGCCAATCACTACACCAAAATCATCAAAGAATTTTCTAGGAAGATTATAAACGGATTGCCAGGTTGTGATGATTACGTTTTTATTTGTATCTTTTTCTTTTCCAGAATAAATTTTATGGCAATAATCTTCGGCATTCCAACCATAATCTTCAAAGTCCTTATACATCTGTTCTACTAATGATGTAGTAGGAACTACTACAAGTATTTTTTCATTCTTATCTGTAAAATATCTTACAATAGAATATATCATTAAAGATTTACCAGAAGCAGTTGGTGAAATCAAAAGCTTACGATTGTATTTTAAAGCATCATAAACAGCATTAATTTGATAATCTCTTGGTTCGTGTCTAGATATTTTTTTCATATAATCAGTCACACCTTCGTGTGAAATCATCAAATTCTCTTCAAATGGGTCTCCATAAAATTTATTATGTTTAAACTCAATATTATATTCAGCATTTTTTGCCCAAGATAATATTTTATCTAAAAGACCAACATAAATTTCTCCAGTATGATTACTGTAGAGTCTTATTTTTCCATCCCAATGTTTGCTACGATATTGAGGCATAAATTTTGCCCCAGGTACATCAAAGGTAAAATGATCAAATAACTCTTGATGAATATGCGGATCTGCTTCGACCTTTAGATATATTTCATTTTTCTTTTGTATAATAATATCAGTCATATCCTGCCGTGAATTTAAGAAATTCAATACTATTTTTGATTTGATAAGTTCTATTTAATATTGTTTTGAGAATACTATCCAAATAATTTAACATTGTTTGATAATATTCTATTTTGGATATAGATTTTAAAATTTCTTCATCTGCATCCATATACTTATCTATATCTTGTCTTAATACCTTATAATCAAATGGATGTTCTCTATAAACTTCTGGTTCTGCTTTTCCTGAAAAATACATCCATTTATTTTTTTTAATTATCTTAAATTTATTTTCTTCTAGTTTTTTTAGAAGAAGAATATTATTATAAATCTTATAATATTTTGCGTGAAGTGAAGGTATTTTAATGGATTCTGTGTGCAAATTATCTGGATCTATCTTTGCATCTTCTTCCCATAATGATTGTATTTCATCAAGATTCATAACTACAAAACAACTATGTCATATATAGAATACTTAAAACTAACCTCTGCTATAACATAGTTAATATCTGTAGATTTTGAATCAAATTTAATCGTAGATAAACTTACAGGAAACATATCTTTAAAATGAATATCAACAATTGGATTAAAGTTGCTATTATAAATTTTTAATGTTGCATCTGAATATTCATTAAATGAATTTTTTACAGATGTATTTGGAAAATACTCATCTTCTGCTTTTAAATCTATAAATTCTTGAATACTATTTGGATATCCAAGACCTCTTAACCAATTATGTACTTGAAGATAATTTTCTAAATTTTCATCTACAAAAAATTCTAAAGAAAAATCATCATAAGTTAATTTATCACCTGGAACCGGAATATCTTTAAGATATGTTGGTTGCATTGCAACACCAAGATTAATTCCAGGCACTTGAGCAGAATTAGAAAAAAAATCAACCTTTGGTATTTTTGTAATTGAAAATTTAAATCCAGCAGGAGATAGATAATTACGATTTGATATTTGCTTTGCCCAAGGTGATTGCGACATTTTTATTTGTATTTAGATAAAAAAAGGGCCCCAATTGGGACCCTTGAATATATGTAAGAAAGACTTACATTAAATTGTCTACACGCACACGACGGTAGTAACGGTTTGCATTAGCAAGAAGACGACCAGAACCCTGAGCAGTACCCTCAGCGAATGGATTAGCAACCATACCATAACGAGTCTTGAACCCGATTTTTGGCTGGAAGGTGTTCTCACCAACGGCACGAACCATTTGGAGGGGCACATAAGGACAATAGAAGAGTCCTGCATCATAAGGCGAAGAACCTTTATATCCTACAACGTAGTACTGATTAGCAGATACGTTAGCAGCATATGGGTCAATATATACACGATACTTGCCTTGAAGAACACCAGCAAAAGTGTTGCCGGTATCATCAACATTCAAGTTTGCATTGAGTGCTGGGGTATAATCAAGAACACCTGCCATTGTGAGTGCCGAAGCAACGTCAGCAGAGCAGAGAATCATATTACCCTTTCCTCTACGAGTTCTTTGTGCGATTGCGTTTGCATCGCGCTCGATTTGGAATAAAAGACCTTTGAACTTCTCAACGGACCAACGTCCGTTTGAATCCACATCGAGGTCGAAAATACCAGCAGTAGCGGTATTAACAGCAGCACCTTGCTCGGCAATTTTATAAACGGTACGAATTACTTCACGGTTAATTTCAGCAAGAATCTCAGTGGAGAGAATGTTTGCCAATTCCGCTTCAGCATTTAGTCCGTGAATTGCCTTGAGGTCTTGTGCAAGCTCAAGTGAATACTCGGCTTTCAGAGCGCGTGACTTTGCAGTAACAGTAACTTTCTCGATTGAGAAAGCCATTTCATTGAACTGGTTACCAGCTGCATCTCCAAGTGCTTCAGCAGAAGCAGTACCCATTGCTTGACCAGTAGCATAGGTATTAGTTGCAGCAGTTCCAACTGGATTCAAAAGTCCAGGATTGGTTCCTGCTGGGTTTGAAGTAGTACCGAAACCAGCTGCGCCATCAGTGAAACCTGAAGTAACATCAAAACCGGAATCTTGACCGGAGAATGAAGTATCTGCTTCGTTGAAGAGTGCTTCAGATCCCGATTGATTAGTATAACGTGAACGCATTGCGAAGATAAGTCCAGTAGGACCATTCATTGGTTGTACGCCAGCAAGGTCATAAGCGACCAAGTTAGGCATAGAACGACGAATTAGGCTAATTAGAACTGGATCGAAACCTGCTACAGGACCGGTTGCAGTAGAAGAACCACTGAAACCACCAGACCCTGCGGCCATTGTTGGTGCTTCATAAAGGAATTGATTTTCCTCTCTTAAAAACTTTTCTTGATTTTCTAACAGGACTGCGGTTACCATTCTGCGATGTGAGTCCTTGATTGAATCAAGACCCTCATAATTAAGTAGTGGTGCCCACTTCTCCTGCAGACGTTCTCCATCGAACATTTGCATTTGTTTTACCTCTTTTGGAAATTGTTAGTTTGATTTATGATTTAAAAATCACTTTTTAGAAACTCGGCTCAGAGTCTGAAGATACGATCCCATTACACCAGAAACTGGTTCATTGTAATTTGTTTCTTCAGATAATGTCTCTGAATAATCTCTTTGAGCACTAGTGTTTCTTGGGAAATAAGATTCCTTTAAAGTTACTAGTTTCTCACGATAGTTTGCTTCACTATCAAACTCAACATTTTCAGCAAGAGAAGCGAGTTTATCTTTCTGAGAAGTCGCTAAACCCTCAGTGATATCAGAAAAAATAACATCGGCAACCGACTCTGCTAATCTTTGATTTAGAGCAACATTTCTTTCAATTTGCTCGTTGAGTTTTGTCTCCATTTCATCAAGTTTATCTACCATACTCTCAAGAACATTATATTTATCGTCAGGGATTGTTACATAATGATCTTCAAAAAGACCTTTCATTCCTTGTAGGAATGATTCGGTCATCTCGGTCTTGAGACCTTGCTCTACAATAAGAGCATTTTCTTGCAGCCATTCATCGGCAACATACTCAAGGTATGCATCGACTCTTTCTACAAGTTGACCTTTCATTGAATCAACTTCTTCAAGAAGTTTGGATTCATAATGCTCTTCTAATGATTCATAAATTTCTGAAATTTTAGCATTAATTGCTGTTTCAAAAATAAGTTTTGCTTTCTCTCTAAACTCTTCGGAGAGATCTTCACCAGCAAGAAGAGCATCAACATCTTCTTCAATGTTAATAGATTCTTCTACTTTCTTTTTCTTTTTCTTTTTATCTTCTTCTTCGTCATCATCTTCATCTTCAGATTCGTCACCTTCCGATTCTTCATCTTCAGATTCTTCATCTTCAGATTCTTCATCATCATTTTTATGTTTGGCTTCTAGAAGTTCTTCATCTTCTTCGAGTGCTTCAATTGCTTCTTTCATTTTCTGCATTGCTTCTGCAGATTTAGCACCTTTAGTCACAACATTCTTTACGGACTTAAGTGTTCCGGTAGGAGTGATGAGTTTTGCAGAATCATCATCGGAACGATAATTCTCTGGTGTTGGTCCACCGAGGTCTTCCCAATTACCAGTTTGACCAGGAGCAATACCTGTACTTAACTTTTGCATTGGTTCTGCTGCCTTTGCATTTGCATTTACGGCAGTGCGAGATTGGGTTGTGCCTGTTTCCATTTCTTGTAAGTTTTTACCACGGGACATTTGAACTCTCCGATTTACCTATGTTAAATCTATATTTATTTATAATTTAAAGATTTGATAGAAATTCTTGAAATAAATTCACTTTGTGTTCATCAAGAATTTTTTGATCTACAAGAGTATTGATTCTCTTGTATGTTTTTTTTGCTGCCTGTTCTTTTAGAATTCCACCATCCCAACACCATTCCTTACCTTCCATAATGCCCTGAACAAATGCATCAGGTGCAGATGGGTCAGCAACAAGATCAGCAGCAGTTGCAAGCATAAAGTCTTCACCAACAATTTTATGTCCTTCATTTGTTTGGAGCAATGAACCAACACCACGAGAAGAAACTCCAAGAGTTACACCTTCGCCAATCAGTGATTGTGCAATTTTGCCCATTGGTGTAGATAAAAGTTGTGCTCTTCCCTTAAAATTATTTCCTTCACGAACAAGTGAAGTAATCATATGAGAAACACGATCCAAATTTACAGTTGGTCCATCAGGATGCCCAAGTTCACCAAGAGCACGACCTTTTTGAACAAATGTTTCATTATATCTGTTCACTTCACGTTCTAAAATATGGATTGGGTATTCTCTATTGTTACGATTTTTAACACCACCTTGAAGAAATGTTCCTTCAATAAACATTTTTTTGGAAGCACCCCTTCCTTCAGTGATGAAATTGACTTTTTGTACTTCTTCTGTGATGAGTTTCATTTTAGGTTACTGATGCGGTTTGGACTTCTGCAATACTTACAGTTGTTGCTGCGGGAGAAAAAACAGAAACTTTTACACTTCTAGATATAATTGCATTTGTGACTGCAATTCCAGTTACAGTGGAACTATTCCAACCTAGTGTAATTGATGATGCATTTGACGCAGTAACTTGTGTATGTGATGTATTTACTCCAGCGGGAGAACCACCAGAGATTGTTACATAATCACCCACTATAAATGGATTTCCGTTATTTTCACCAAATTCGACAACTGTTGTTGCTCCTGTAGTAATTCCTGAAATTCTTTGTCTTGCAACTCTTTGTTTCAAAACATCAGCACTATTTGGAACAATCATAAAATCATTTGCAGTTGCTACTGGATTTTCAGAAATCTGAATATAAGCAGCAGTTGACCCACAAGAAACACGAAGATATCCAGATTGAAGAGAAATTGCATTAGATGTTGTTGTTGCTGCAGCAGAAACACTAACAGCATTAACTGTTTGTACAATTCTAAAAGCCATTAGACTTCTTCCTCATCTTCTTCGTATTCGTCATCACCTTCTTCATATGTCTCCGAATCCTCTTCACCAAAAAGACTAGAAGCAACATAAGGTTTTGCGTCTTCTACTCTTCCGGCACTTTTTGCAAACAGAATATCTTTAATTCTGTCTGCAATTTGTGAAGGGGAATCATCAGTAACAATCATATCTACTAAATCTTCCATATTTTTATAATGTATAATAACTAAGAACTATTTATATCTCTCCACCTTTCGGCATTTCAATTTCTGCTGCTTTTCCTTGTTTTTCTAAATCTGGTTCCATTATTGGTTGCCCTAAATTCATTTCGTTGGGAGAAGATTGCATCGGCATTCCAGTAGTTGGGTCAATTGGTTGATTTGGATCTGGAATAATTCCTTCTTTAATTTCTTTTTGAATTTGAGCATCAATTTCTTTCATTTGTCCATCAGATTGCTTTAATACTTTTGATCTGATGTATTGTGCTGAAAAGTATTTACCAATATAAGGTTCCATTGCAGCAACAACCCCAAGTTGATCATTGCGAAGTTCATTTTCTTTTAGATCCGAAAAATGATTATCATAAACATAATCATATTGAATATGCTCTCTCAAAACTTCCCAATCTTGTAGTGTAACTATATTTTTCAAAATCAATTGTGTTTTTAGCATATCATTAAAGACTTCTGAAAATCTTTTTCTAAGTCTTCCTACAAATCTAGTAAATTTAAGTTCATCTCTTAAAATTTCAGATGAACGGCCAAGATTGAAACCACCACCACCAACATCGATTCGACTTGAAGGTACATTTAACGATTTGTAAAGTTTCTTTTGAAAATATTCAATATCAGCAAGTTCTCCAAGATTTTGTCCGCCTGGAAGTGTAGTAATTTCAGTTCCTCTTCCACCCTCTCTTCGTGGTAACCAGAAATCTTCCAACATAGCCATATATTTGCGATCATCTTTAATCTCTCCTGTATCTGCATTATAAACTAACTTATTTCGATAACGATTCATCACATCACGAAGATATTGTTCTGCTTTAATTTTTGGAAGATTGCCGACATCAATATAAAATATTCTTCTTTCTGGTGCTCTAGAAAGTCTATAAATCACAAGGCTATCTTCAATCATTCTCAATTGATTGAGTGCTTTAATTGATTTATGAAGATAAGATAAAATAGTTTGCTTATTTCGATCTACAAGACCTGATGTTACATAGGTAATAGCATCTTTTGCAATTTTTACACTTTTTGCATCATTGCGAAAAGAGATTGATCCACTTGATCCAATAGAAGAATTTGGATCATAAAGATAATATTCTTCTATTTTTGGTGCTTGATGAATATCTATTGGTTCGTTACTTCTACTTGATGATGCTGGAAAATTTGCATTTTGTCCAGTTTGTTCTGCCTTACGAATAAAACGAATTTTAATTGGATCAATATATCTAATTTCTTGAATTCCAGCAGAAGGATTTTTTAAGTCAATTACTTTATGGTAAAAAATCTTTCCATCTACGTACCAATTTCTAAAAATTTCGTGTGCTTTTCTATCAAAATCCATAATTTCTTTAATGGATTTAAATTCATCACGAATAATTTGTTTTAATTTGTCTGATGCTGGAAGATTTGAAAGTTCGATTTCTACTGGTGAATCATTCAAATCTGATACAATAGCTTCATTTACGACATCTTCAATCGCACTATCACATTCTGGGTGTAAAGCCATTTCACGATATCTTTTTACAAGATCTTGTTCATTCTTATAAACACCTTCAATATCTACATATTGCCCATAAAAACCACTTTGAATGTAATAATCAGATTTATCTTCTTCATTAGGAGGAACTGGAGAAACAAGTTTTTTTGACTTATCTACTCCAGTATCTTGTATTTTGAACCCAAACAACTTAGACATCAATAAAATAAAATAGTTTCTACTATTTATGGTGTTGTTTGTTTCGATGTGCCAAGTTGAGAAGTACCAGTATTATCAAGAGCATCCCACCATTGGACTTGCAAATCTACTGTAAATTCTTCAATTGTATCTGAAGAATCATAAGAAACATCAATTGCACTTATAGCAGTTGGAAATACCCCATAAAATTTATACTGTTTTAGTATAGGTATTTGAGTATCAGTTGTTGGAGTTGAACCGGTAAGGTTTGCTCTTCCAAGTTGATATATAATTGCATCTTGTTGATAAGTATTCGGATCAATTTTTCCAGCAGCATCTTCGTTTTTATTCATATAATTGATCCATCTTTCGAAAGCATTTCGAATGTGGAAATCGTTATCATTAATTACAGTAATCGTCCAAGGATCAAATGTGCGATCACCAGCAATTTTAAGATTTCTTCCTCTAAATGGAATATCAATAATACCCAAAGTAGATGCAGGAAGATTTGCTGCTTTAATTAAAAATCTAGTTTTATCTGAAAGATCGCTTTGATTTCCAGTATGAGTCGCACTATAAACCTCAGAAGGAAAAGTAATTTCGCATTCAAATAAATTAGATCTTACTCCTCCCCCAGACATTCTACTTTTGAACTCATTTAAAGTTCTACTATTTGGGGTTTGGGATCCGCCAGTAAAAGAATTGGAGTTAGTAGCCATTTTTTGTTACCTCTTTGTGTTAAACTGTGCCTACGACTTCTTCAAAACTTACACCTGTGCGAGTAGCAACAAATGTAAGACCGATGAAGTTGATAGATCTTGCTGGTTTTACGAAAATATCAGCTCTAAATTGATTTGCATCAATTATGTCTGGAGTATTATTTGTCTCATCACAGATAACTAAGAAGTCACTCATTCCTCTTTTTGCTTTTACATCACGAAGATAAGGTTCGACAATATTGATAAAATTGGATCTAGTAATTACATCATTAAACTCAAATAGTTGTGCTCTTGCTGCTCTTTCGATTGTTTCTTCGAGCGTAAGGAATAAACGACGAACATTAATTCTATCAAATGCAGAAGCATAAGATAAAGCAGTTTTGTCACCAAAAAGAATAATTCCAGAACCAGGTGAATAGATAATTGGATTAATTCTTTTTGGATATAGAAGGTCTCTTTGACCTTGTGATGGATTGTATGCAAGTTTCACAGCATTACTAATTGCTCCTCTTGAAGAACCAGCAGGAGAGAACCACGGGAATTGGTTGATTGATGTTCTAGCCATCAATCCAGCAACATCTGCATTGCAAGGTATGTATCTAAATGTATTATTGAAGCGATCAAATGTATACTTATATCCAGTATCAAAAACTGCATAGGAACTTGATATTATGGGATCAAAGAAATTAATAATATTTGTAGTTTGTGTATCGGTGCTTGTGATGTTCAATACTCCAGATTTGTATGGAGAAATAACAGCTATACAATCTTTTCTTTCTTCGGCAATTGAAATTAAAGTATTTGCTTTTGACTGTGCTTCAAAAATTGAAGCACCACTAGATGGACCATTAATCAGAAAATTGATTGAATACTCAGCAGGATTTCTGAAAATTTCATAAGATGAAATAATATCTCCAAATGTCGGTGCCATTCCCCCAGTTGAACTATAATCAACACCACCAGTTAAATTGTAAGTTACATTTCCAATTCCTGCAAATGAAGTGCTTTGGGCATTAGTGCCCCAGTTTCCCGTACTTGTATTGGTATAACCAGTATATGTTGTAAAATCAGTAGCAGAACCAGTAGGAGCAAATCCGGCATAAATGTAATTTGATACATCTGCAATTAAATCTTTATAATATACAACTTCTGATGGAGATATTTTGCCATCTAATGCCTTAGAAAGGTGTGTATATTTTTCAAGAATATTTCCTGAAATCCCGGTCACGCTACCAGTATCATCGACAACTAATACGTGAATTTCATCATTTTTTGAATTTCTTTCTGATGCATATTGGGAAGTAGATGGTTTTTCGGCAATTGATTTCCAGTATATTGTAGAATTAGTTAATCCTAATGTTTGCAAATTATACCAATCAGAAACAGTAATCGCAGCAGAACCACTTGATGCAAAGTTAAATGCAGTCCCTGCTGGAACTAATGAAACAAATTGAACGTTTGTTCCCACTCCTGCCGAAGCAGAATTTATCAAAATTGTATTTTGTGTGCCACCATTAACAGTTGTAGTCCCAAGACCAACAATTGTAGAAGTGTTTACTATTCCTGCAGTAATTGTTCTAATTTGATTTCCAACAGTTACCCCAGAAGTTGGAAGATTTTGAGTAAGAGATACGGGATTAATAACAGTAGAACCAGATCCTACTGAACCAAAAAATCTATTTGCTTCAACCGATGTAGTAACTCCCGAAGTAGTTTTGAAAAAATAAGAACCAGATTGAGAAGGAAAAGAATTAATACTATTTTGTGAATATGATACGTTAGTTGATAAACCAGATGAATTATCGTATCTATCAGTAACCTTTACATCAACGTTTTGGTTGCCAATTTTTGTAACAATTCCTCTTAAATATCCAGTAAAATTTGAAGCAGATCCAACTCCAGCAAGAGAAGTATTAACCCCAACGGTTACACCAAAACCAACCGATAACCCAAAAGTACCAATTGCAACTCTTTGATCTGCGGCAGAGTCAATTACACATACTTTTAAATTATTTGCCCAAGAACCTGGATTTTTTGCTCCATAATACCAAGTTGACCCGGTAGAATAATTATTTGTATAATCTTCATAAGATTTAATTTTAAGAGTAACGGAATCAGCTGAAACGCCAGCATTTGAATTGTTCAAATTTGATCCATCAGTTCTAACTACTCTTAGAATACCACCATATGAAAGATAAGATGAAGCACTCATCCAATATTCGTATTGCGAATCGGTAGATAATGGTTTTCCGAAATATTTCAACAAATCCTGTTCTGTTTCAATTAAAATTGGATAATCTACTGGACCTTGAGAAAAAGGACCAACAATTGCACCAGTTTGATCATTTACGCCATCAATTCTTCCAATAGTTAAATCGACTTCCCTTACCCTTACGCCCGGAGATACTAAATTTACCGCCATGTCTTTCCCTCTGAAGAAATTTCATTTTGTCTAAAAGTATTTATAAATTACCAATTTTATCTGTACTCCCACATATATGAGACATCACCATATTCATCGGTGTGCCATCTGTCCCCATCATTATCTACAAAAGAAGTTTCTTCATTTAGGCCATCAGTAATAAATCCAAATGGAGACATATCTTGTTCTATTTGTTCTTTTTGATCTTCGTATATTCTTTTTCGAACATCATTCTCTGTCATTTCTTTAAAATAATCTTGAACAACTAACCAAGAAAAAATTACTAAACACATTACCAAATCATCATTGCATCCTTCTTCTGCTTCAAATGATTGATTTTTTTGAATAAAAGTAGTAAGTTCACTAATAATTTCATAGTCATTAAAAATAAGTTTATCGTCTTCAATAATTGTTTTTAGATTTGAACAACCAACTCTTTTAACTGTTTTTGACATCTTTACGCCAAGTTGTGTTTTCTTTCCAGAAAATCCTTGCCCAACAAGTTGCCCTGCTCTTCCTCTCATTGCACACATTAAAATATTATCATACTCTAAATCAAAATGAAGAATACTCGTAACTTGTTCTCCAATATCATTTACTTCTGCTAACACAAATGATTTATTATATGCTTTTGCTACATCTAAAATTATATTTGGAAATAACATTGGTTTAATTTCATTATTCCTATATTTTGCTACTATTTTATAAGGAAAGGTTGATATATCAAAAACAACAAATGCCGAATAATCGTTATTCAATCCTCTCGAAACGTCCACTGTCATTATATAAGTATGCTCGTCTTTCGGTTTTTCGTATACATCTAACCCCCCACTTCTTTTGATTGGTTCATCATAAACCAAAGTTTTTATTTTTGATGGATTGATTAATGTTCCAATAGAACCCAAGAACTCGCATTCAAACTCAACTTGAAACTGTTGTTCGCTTGTGTTTTCTATTGTTTGTTTTTTCCATACCTGATCTCTACCAGGAACTTCACTCCAATGAACTTCGGTAGGAATGTATTGATTTTTTGATCTTTCAGCATCATGCCAAATTTTATAAAAATGATTCATTCCGTGAGGAGTAGAAACAATAATTAATTTGGTAGATTGTCCAGAAGATATGGTAGGATAAACAGAACTGAAAAAATCTTCAGCAATATGGTTAGGAACGAATGCAAATTCGTCCAAAAAGATGATATTATAAGAACCACCACGCACCGCAGAGGCAGACGTAGAGGCAGCAAGAATCTTTGAACCATTCTCTAGTTCTAATGAACCCCTATTCCATATTAAAACCCCCTGCTGCATCCATTTAGGTAGGTTTTCGTATGCTAATTGAAGTCTTCCAAGAAGGTCTCTAGCAGTAGACGCTTTATTAGCAAGAATCGCAATATTGACATTATCATTAAATAGTGCGTAATGAAGCAAATAAGAAACGACAGTGGTAGATTTACCAGACTGTCTTGGCATTTTGCATACGTTAAATCTGTGATCATGGAAATTCTTAATAAGTTTTTCTTGAAACTTGTACATATTAAAAGGCACAAGACCGTGATCAAGTGAAACAATTTTTATGTAGTTTTTCGCAAAATACACAGGATCTTTTTTACATTTTATAAATTGCTCAATTTGATCCTTGGTAAACTCTATTGGCGTATTCGCCTTTTTTAATAGAGGATTACCCAGATATTGGTCGTTACTCATTATTTATTCACCCTTAAACTGCCCTAAACCAATACAACTTAATGTCTCTTGTTGTTTAAAATATAACTTCACATAACACTTACAAATGTTTTTAAGTGACTCAATATCTTTACATTCATTCAAATCCCTTGAAATTTTTTCGTATTCAAATATTTTAGTTAGATTTGTCAGTTCAATAAGATTTGGGTCCATTTGGTTCTCCTGTAAATAATAATGGTTTGTTTGGATCATTTGCTGAAGGATTAAATGCTAATACAATTGCATTTGGATAAACTTTTCTAATTTCTCTTGTTACTTCCGTTTTTGTTGGTCTGGTAAATTGTTGGAAAAACATTTGAGTTGTTATATATTTTCCTCTCCAATTTATTAGTATAGTATATGTAGATCCACGAGTTTGTATTCTTAAATAGTTTTCGTCTATATTTGTTTCCTCATTTGCGGGATATGGCATTGTTATATTATAATCTTTTTTTGAACTAATTATCTCTGCTGGTAAAGAAAACATATCCCAATATCTTGAACCGTATTTGCATTCACTTCTTCTTTCGAGTTTTTCACATTTTGGGCAATATCTATCTGCTCTTTCTCGAATTGGAGTATGCCAATCACCATCAAGCGAATTGGTACTTTCGGATTTTGTTCCCCAATTAGCAGCACCAACTTTACGGCATTTTACGAGAGCCCCCGAGGCATAGGCAGAAGGCCAGACAGAATATCTTGATTTTACTTTAGTATAACAAGCATCTTTGGTTCCACTACCTTTAGTTTTTGTATCCGATTCTTCCTTTACATCAGTAGCAACATAAGTTGGTTTTGCTGCACCAGATTTTGATTGTTGTCCTGGATCTGCCAATTTCTTTCTTCTTGCTGCGGATTTTCTTTCTGTATCAGTCATACTTGCTCTTTTTGAGGATGAAACGCACTTGGGAGTTCCTTCTCCTGGTTCATCACTTGCACAAGTTCCGCCAGTTACTACATTTACCCAACCAGACTTTCCGTCCTTTGATTTGGACTTACCAAACCAATCACGAAGACCTTCTTCGTTGCAATTATTTTTTTTTTCCTCAACAAATACCTCACTTTCGAAATCATAAGAATTTTGGAGACCCATTTGTTTTCTTATTTCGGGAGGTTGGTTTCTATAATTAACTTTATCATCATATTTTTTAGCAATATTAGCAACTGCACCTAAAACTGGTACATCTTTAAGTCCTTGAGCCATTGCACCAGAAGCAGTGGTTGGTGGAGGTGTTGGTTTTTCTGCAGGTTTTGTAGTTGAAGTTATGTCAGGTTTTTTAAAAAAATTTGGACGTGGTTTTTCTGGAGTTTTAGAAACACTTGTATATCCAAACTCAGGATTTCCTTCTTTTGGTTTCAATACACTAGGAGCACTTTTAGTAGCATTATATCTTTGAACTTGTGTAGAAGAATACTCGGTATTATTAGGATTATATTGATTGGGTTTTTTTACACCTCCAGTAGAAGGAGATACAATATTTTGACTAAATGGTACAGTCACTCCTAATACTTTTTTTTGCACATATGGTACACCACCAGACGGTGCCATTACAGTACCAGTTCCTGGAAGAGAAACCTCATCAATCTGATCACCTTCTGGTTCATAAGATGCCATTTGAACCTTTGATTTGTTTGGAGTATTTGTTGCTAACGGTGTTTTGTATCGTACTGGATATTTAATTCCTGCAGCTCCTCGATTAGGTCCAATAATAATTGGTGCCCCTGGATTATCTTCAGGTGGATAATACGATTTAACAGGACTACTAGGTCCTTGATTTTGTTCTTCTATTTTATTATCTTGACTATCTAAATAATCTGCTGCAGTATCAATATAATCTGCTGCCTTCGTAATCTTTGACTGCACCCAGGCTTCAATATTTCCTTCACCTTTTAATTTTTGCATCAATCTATTAATTGCACTTTGAATTACTTTAATTTCACTTCTAGCCATTGAATGTTCGTGATCTTCGGACAAAATATAATCACACATCATCATATCTGTCGTAAATCTCCAATTTTTAAAAGTACTATTTTTCATTTTATTTTTTGCTTTCTATTATTTAGAAATATCTTCTGCATTTAAACCATTTTTAAGAAGTTTTTGAAGTTCTGCAGTAGAACCAATAAAGAGTGCATTTGTAACATTCTTTGGTCCAGATTTTTCTTCTTTTTTAAGTTCTTTTACTTTTTGATGTATATCCATTAGTTTATCAGTAGAATCAGCAACACTTTTAATCAACTGCCCAAAAACTTCATATGCCCTTGGTTGTTGTCCATCTTGAGCAAGTTCCAAAAGACTTGTTGCTGCTTCTTGTCCTTTTTCGATTAAATTATAAAGAGTCCCACGAATATAATCATAATCTAATTCGGAGTGATCTTTACTTTGAATGCTTCTTATTTCTTTTTTTGATTCTTTAATAATTTCTTTTGCCGTAATTGTTGCTTTAATTTCTAAAGACTCATCTATCTTATCAAAATTATTTTTCATACATCAATACCTTTAGTTGGACTATAAATTTTTCCGTCACCATAGTCATAACGATATTCACTAAATCCAAAATCATCATCCTGTTCGATTAAAGCATCATCTGCATTATTAATAATATTTACAACAGTACCAGAAGTATGTGATACGATTTCGGTTTCATCTTGTCCCCTATTAACTGTGATTGTGTTTCCAGATATTTCTTTAATATACATTTCTTCATTATCAATTTCAATATATTCATTTACAGTAAGTGATGCTGCATTACTCACATCAAATTTAGTAATTTTATCATCTATATGTTCTGCTAGTGAAGTTGTATTATCATCGGTGTAATCTTGTATTGCTCTTGGTTCAGCAACATAACGAAGTTGTCTAGAAGCATTTTTTCTGTTTGTGTCTGTATAATAATCGACTTGTACTTTTTTGATAAGACCTTCAGTAGAATCAGGTAATGGTCCAAATAGATACGTTTTTGCTGTAAAATTTAAATCATAAATTATAATTCTTTTTTCGTCATATCCACTTTCGTAATTATCTTTGAAATTTATATTTCCAAGAACTATTGGAATATCACGTTTTTCACCTATAGAAGATACCAAATCAATTGTTAAATTAAAAGATGGCTGAAAGTATGGGAGAATTTGTTCTACAATTTGAAGAGCATCATCATTATATTGAGTCATAATTGAAAGTTGTATGCCCAAATTATAAGGAACAGGCATAAACAATCTATTTACTACTTTATCATCTGTGAGACTTTTTGATTTAAATGTTTGCATAGTAGAAATTTTTCTACTATTATCATATTGAATACTATTCATTTCAAATGCAAGTCTTGGGAGAATTATAGCAACTCTTTTTCTCAAATCTGGTTTTTGCTCTAATCTTGCTAAAAACTTTTCAGTAGGACCATATGCAATTGGAACTTTTATAGTGCTAAAATCGCTATCATCTTGTTTTTTGTGTTTGATATTAATATCATTAAATAAAGTACCAAAGGCAATAATTGTCTTACGAATTATTTCGTGATAGTAGTATTGGCCTAACATAATAATACCTTTTATTAATTATTTAGATTTAATAATCCCCAAAAGGGTTTCTTTCACTAAAATCTAAAATTTCATCTGCTTCATTTTCTATTGGTATATTGTCTGCATAATCATCATATTCATCTTGAGTATTGATTGAAAGAATTCTATAATTTGCATTTGACCCTCCACTTGTTGTTCCCATACCAACTACAGATTCTCCCCGAATAAAACTTCCATTTAAAGTTTTGACTTGAAGTATTCTTGTATCATAATCCCAATTATTTACATAAGCAGTAGTTCCTGTTGAAACTCCTCTTACTATTTCGTTGAATATATAATTGCCCGTAGATACACCAACAGGTGAAGATATTGTAACTACTGGTGGCTGTGTATAACCTGCCCCAGCATTAGTATAACGAATTGAAGTTACAATACCAGAAGAATTAATAAATGCTTGTGCAGTTGCATTTGTTCCACCAACAGGTGCAGTACTTATTGCGACAATAGGTGCAGTAGAATAACCAACACCACCATCAATTAAATTTATTGGACCCAAAGAACCAGAAGATATAATTGCTGTTGCTATTCCTCCAGAACCACTACTACTTATAATACTAACAGTGGGTGCAATTGTATATCCAATACCTGGATTTATAACTAAAATTTTATCAATTGAACTTCCAGTTTGACTGGAACGACTCGTCATTATTGCAACTGCTGTCGCATTTATACCTCCAGAAGAAGCAGTACTTATTGCAACAATCGGAACAGAAAGATAACCAGTCCCATCATTAATTAAATCTATTCTTGATACAGAACTACCACCGAGATTAACTGCAAGTTCTGCAGTTGCAGATGTTGATGTTGCGCCCAAACCGACCATAATAAGTTTTACGATATATCCAAAATCTTTTACTGACTCGTCAACTTCATTAATACTTGTATTAATTACATCATCTGCTTCATAATCCATCACTTCGCATCTTAATTCGTAAACGTATAAATTATTTAATTGATAAAATGGTTTTTTTCCTTCTACATATTTGATTTCAAAAATTGTATTATCTAATGGAAGATAAATCAAATCTCCCTCTTGAGGTCTGGATGATAATTCAATTTGTGTATTTAAAGAAATAAATGGACCAATAAAATCTTCATACCTTTCTTTTGAAATTATAAATGTAACTTCATCAGTAGTTTTTACTCCAAATTTTGATAGAATGTCTCCTTGACCTCCAAATCCCTCATAATTGACTAAATATGCTTCAATTCTGAATGAATCATCAAATTTTGATGATGTTATTTCCTTTAATATTGTATTTTTATTGATAATATTTCTTGGAATGTATACTACATCTTGCCCATACATTCTCAATTGTTCATTAATCAAATCTTGTACTAATCTTTGTTCACTAGAAGAACCCTGCAAAAAATATGGATTAAGTGGAGACATAATATTATCCTATCATATCCATTGGAGGCAATTCGTATTCCGTTTTAAGTTGATTTTCTGCTTCTTCTATTTCTTTAACTGCATCATCAAAAAGCTGTCTTCCATTAAGTTGCACACCACCAGGAAGCAATACGCCTTGGAATTTAATCATATTCTGTCCCCACTGCCTTTTGATTAGTGCAGTTAAATATTTTTTTAACCACCAATCATTATAAACACTTGATGCATCTGCGGGATTTACCATTCTATAACAATCCAATATAAGATAATTATTTGGACTCATTTGACTCCAATCAATATCCAAATATAATCTATGATTTTTTTTATTAAAACGAATTTGAATATCGGGTGTGATTAATCTACTTAAATCTTCCAAATATGTCTTAACCATTGCATAATTTAAAAGATCTAATGCTCCGTAATAATACAAATCGTTTAGAAATAATTGATATTTAATATTAAATAAACCACTTGATATTGTACTTGAATCTATTTTAAATACGTTATTTACACCGATTACGTGATCTGGAAGTTTTATGAAATTATTGGTTTCTGTATAAGAAAGAGTAGCAATTCCAACAGTAGATGTGGCAGTTGTAGTGGTGACACCTGTCCTTATTGAATTTAATTCATTTTCTGATAGTTTATGTTTTAAAAATACTTTTTCAATTCCATCATAATGTCTTTCATTAAAATACTGAATTGCATCATCCACCAAATCATCAATTTGGTCATCATCTACATTAATTTCTACGACTGGATATCCAAGTTTTCTTAAAGAATAATCAATTAATCCTTGACGGGATGATGGTTGAGTCATTGTTGAATTCCTGCCTCTTCGTATTTATCTTCTGGTTTTATTTTTCTTTTTGATTTTAATATTTCATCATTATGTTGTTGCAATTCAAGATTTGTTGTTAATAAAATATTTTTTTGATCTTCAAAATCTTTTGTTAATGATTGTAATTTTGCCTCTAATAAAATATTTTGATTCGTTAATGCTGAAATTTTTTGATGATACAGATTAACTAAAATATTCACATCAACTTCACTATTCATAATTAGAATGTCCCTCCGTCCAAAGTATCAGTCCACATTGGTTTATTTGTATATATTGTTGTTACTGTTCCTGGTATTATTGAAATATTTGCACCATTTACCTTCAAATCATTTGTAGTGTCAAATGTTCCCTGGACACCAATTAATGTAATTGTTGTTCCAGAAACAGTAGTTTTAACCACACCATATGCCCCACTATTATTGACTTGTGTTACTTGATCACCAGCTGTTACTGATGTAGATGATGGAAGAGATAAATTAATTTCAGTAACAGCAGTTAAAATTTGAGTAGAAGTTCTGGTGCTTGATGCTGTGGATGGATTATTAGTAGAAGTTTGAAGTCCATCATTATCAAAGAATACAACACCGTGAGTATTAAAATCACCAGTTTGATAATAAATTCCTTTAATATCTAAATAACCTCTGGTTCCGGTTATAACATTATTTGAATTTGTTGCATCTGGTACATAGGTCCAAGATCTTACTGGTGCAGCACTTCCACTATTAGTTGTATCGTGATAACCAAAAAATCCTGTTTTATTATTTGCAGTTCCTACACCGGTATTATAATCAAAAGAAATACCTCTATCGGTATTTGTATCATAAGCGTGTATTACTGTTAATTGTGATGTTGTACTAATTCCGGAACTTGTAGTTCCAGTAATTGTAATAATCTTTGTGGATGTATTATATGCTGTAATCGTAGTCAGTCCACTATTTGGTAAAGCAGCATTACCAGTAATAATATCACCAGTATTAATACCAACAACAGAATCCAAAGAAATTGTAGATACGCCAGATGCAACTGTTGCAACTACGGTTCTTACACTTGTAACTTCGCCAAGTGATAGAATTGCATCATTTACAGTAACATTACTTGAATTTACTGTAGTTGTGGTTCCATCAACTTGAAGATCGCCTTTAATAACGACCATTCCTTCATTACTTAATCCATCAGGATATGGATCAATGTATAATATATTTCCGCCACCAGATCTAGTTGAAATTACATTTGAACTAATTCCAATATTATCAATCGTAACCCCACCAGTATTGGTAAGAGGTCCGGTATGATTAATCGAACCTGTGATGGTTACAACATCGCCTGAGGCGTTTCCTAGAGTTGTATTACCATCAACTTGAAGGTTTCCTGTGAGTGTTAAATTTGAACCAGATTGATTTCCTGTTACATTTAAAATTCCGCCAATATAAACATTACTTACAATTCCAACACCACCGGCAACTCTTAATGCACCAGATGTTGTAGTTGTTGCATTTGTAGTTGCGGCAATCGAAACAAAAGAAGTGTTTGGAGTGCTTTGAAAATTAACACTTGTTGCAGAAGATGTTGCACCAAGATTTAGTGTGGTCGCATTTGGAACACTTAAAGTCGCATTACGAATGGTTGCAATACCTGTCGTAGCACCAATTACAATACTAGTACCAGCACCAAAGGCATTAACTGTTGTTGCATTTGCATTTAGTAAATTAAATGCTGTTAGATTTGTGGTTATATCTCCACCATCAACATTTAAATCTAAATCAATATCTACATTTCCACCAACATTTAGATGAGTAGCAAAACCAACACCACCAGCAACTGTAAGAGCTCCGGTCGTAGGAGTTGTTGAAGCAGTAGTATCGCTAATGCTAATTGCAACATTATTTGCAAAATTCCAATCAGCACCTTCAATTTCAAATCTATCGTCGGTTAATTCATCATATCTTAATTTTACATCTTTACTAGTTCCAAATGTTAAATATGTGTCGTCTGGGATTACAATTTCACCAGTTCCATTTGGATCTAAATTTATATCCCCATCTACGTTTGTAGATGAAATTGTATTTAAATCAATCGTAATATTATCTACGTTCCACTGATTGACTTTACGATTACTGTCAAGGATAGCAACAAATCCATTTGCCGCAGTTGTTGGATTTGATTGACCCGCAACTAATCCAGGAGCAATGCTTAAAAGGTCTGTATAGTATCTACCACCAACTACTAGTGGGTTGGATGAGTTGTCTCCTACAAATAATCTACCACCACTATTGCCATGCGTTCCAACCCCAATTGTAAGACCAAGTTCCCCATAATTAAGAGTTGCCGGAGCAATTGTTCCTGTGGACCTTTTAACTCTAATTATACTTGCCATTAAAAGTTACCTCCGTTGATGTCCAAATTTTGGGTATTGCCTGGTGTTAAATTTAAAGTTGCTTCCCACTTAGATATTGTAGAATTATATACTATGACCATCCCATTCAATAATCCGCCCGATATATCAACATCATCCAATCCAGCTAAAGTTCCAGTTGTACCGGAAAGAGAAGATATAACTTTAATAGCATTTTGAGAACCAACTCTGACTTTTATGTCTGCCATTTTTATTATCCTGTGGTAATTCCAGCAGTAACAAGTGCGCTACCTTCAACGACTCTAGTTTTTACTGATCCGTTATTTAATAATATATCATAACAATATCTTCCTGGTTTTAACCCTGAGGTTATTGTTGAACCCAAAGATATTGTCAATGATCCATTACTTGGACCAGGAAAGGAAATAATAAATGTGGCAGCAGTAGAACTAGATGAGGGATGCTTCTTCATTTTTGAAGTAGCAGTATATCCAGTCAAATTTAATGGTGTATTCGAAGTAGTCTCAAGATAAAATGTCTGATTAAAATCAGATCCAACATCAATTACTATGTTACTAACATATGCTGCCATTGAATGTAAATATACTACTTTCTAATATATTTATCATTTAGATAATATTAATTTCTTTAATAAATCTTTTATTTCGTCAATATCATTTTTAATCTTTATTACATCTTCTTCTATTTGTTTTGATTTTCCAATTTCTTTCATTTTATCTTCTTTTGCTTTTAGATATTTTTGATAGTCAAGACTTGAGCAATTAATAATTGCATTAGTTTTTTCGTCCCTAAACAAAAAATTATGATCTTTTACTGGTATCATGATTTTGATGCAATAACTCTCAAATCTTTAATTCTTGGATATAATGCTTGATTTGTTCCAGACATTAAAATTTTAATTTGAAAACCATTAAATAATGGAAGATTATCTGCACTAAATTCATAACTTCCAAAATCTGAAATATTCGTGGAAGGAATTACAAATTTGTCAGATCTTCCGCTGTTATTTTTTGGATCAATTACAAAATCATTATTGTCTAAATTATCATATCCGGGAAATAAATCAAAAAGTTGTTGTTGGGATGCAGAATCTGATCTTAACAATCTATACATAACTCTTATGTCGCTTGTATTATCTCTATAAGCATCAAATAAAACTTTTAGGCTATCAGATGATTGTTTTAGATTGATTGTTTTAGAAACATAGATTGCAGCGTGAGGGTCATCAAATAAACTATTTACTCTTGAATCTGTAGCATAATTTGTGACTGGTTTATTCAATCTAGTCATCACAGTAATCACATTAACTCTATCAAGATCGATCATTGGTGATACTTTTGGGTCACCAGTAGAAAATTGAAGTTCAAGTGTAAATGATTTACTTCCAGGATAACTAGAAAGATATTCTAATTCATTTACTCTTGATGCAATAATTCTTGGGGACGATAATACATAATCAGATGTCAAAGAAACATCTTCAAAACCTTGATCGACATATGGTATTGCATTTCCACCAACACTATTTCCAGAAAATGTCCTAATTTTACAACTTATTGATGTTGTAGAAGGCATTAATGTTTGAATATTTGGTTTTATTATGTTAAAAGAAATATTTTGTGTTGCTTTTGGTCCTTTAAAGTTTGAAGTGGTAGGAATAATGGATTGATATGATCCTCCAGATTTTGATTCATTAAAATATAAAGATGGATATCCACCAGGGTTTCCGTTGCTTCTATTTAATCCATCTGCACTTGGGTCTAGTACAATTGTATACTCATCTAGATCTATAGGATCTGAACCAGAAATACTATGTGTTTTATTAATTCTTTTTAAAGAAACACCATTTAATTCATATTTTGATACAATTTCATTCGCAACATACGAACCAGATACTGGACCTCTTATTATACCCGTTAATGTTTTTGTGGATTCATTTACACCAGTATATCCAATAATTTCTTCTTTGATTGAAATATACCCCGTATTTGCAGCACCAACAGGATAATTTTCAAAATTATTAAAGACACTAACATCAGACAATACCATCGCATCAGTTGAAGATGAATTATAATCAGATGCCAATCTTACAGGAGAAACGTCAGATTCAATACCACTTAATGTGACTTTATTTTGGAATGAGTACATTCCGTGATTATTGTGATTTACTTTGAATTTTAATCCAGTCGAAATTGAATTTGATGATGTTGCATTTCCATTAACTATTGTTGTAATTCCTACTGTTGTAGTATATTGAATATATTTTGTAGCATCACTAGTGTCAAGTGTTCCTTGAATATTTCCAATTATTAGAGCATTTACTGAAGTGATAATTCCAGCATTATTTGGAACTGATAATAGAAGATTTTTTCCCAACCCTCCAGTATTTGTTGAAACAATGCTAAGCACATCTCCAATTCCGTAACCAATACCAGAAACAGTAACTGTTGCTGCAATTGCAACACCTCCACTAACTGATAAATTTGCTTTTGCGCCTATACCATTTCCGGTTATAGTAGTCAAATCGACATTTGAATATGTTATTGGACCATTTGTGTATCCAATTCCGGGATTTGTAATCGTCAACGTTCCTGTTGATCCGGTAGAAATTCCACCCAATACACTTATTAAGTTTGAAGAAAAATTAGAATTATTTTTTTGTGTAATTTTGGTTCCTTTTACTAATAAATTTTGATCTGCACTACTAATGCTTGTTCCAATACCGACCAATGTACTATTTGCAAACATTTGAATTGGATTTTGTCTTAAAGAAACAATTTGATTATTTCCTATATCCAAAATTGGATTATAAAATCTTATATTTGAAGAACTTGTTGTAAAATTTGCACGATATAATGTAAATTTCAAATCTTCATATTGACTTGGGTCCCAAGTAGCTCCATTTTGTGATTTAAATAATGATCCTAAAAGTGGTTGCTGCGAAACAATAACTCTTTCTGATTCTGGTTTAAGAAGAGTAGATATATCTGGTTCCCCCATTCTTGAAATCCAAACAGTATATTGGTCAGATGCAGAAAGCAAAACGAGCGAATATGCATTTGCAGTTTCAAGATATACTGGTGACGGAAAAGTAAAGGTTGTTGGTATTGATCCATCTTCTGAAATTAATATTTCATTTGGTTCCAATACAACTTCTCCAAATGGAAGAATTGTTTGTGTTGGTAAACCAGTTGTCATCGTTCTTACTTGAAGAGTTACTGGAATATTATTTGTTGATTTTGATTTAAAGAATATATCACATTTTGTAATATATACACCATTCGAATCAGCAACTTCAAATGATTGTGCTAATGGGTCTACCCATCTAGTATTTGTTACTGTCCTATTTGTAAATGAGGTATCTGCAACAATTCTTGTATCTGTTTCTGTAGTTTCTCGATTGTCTGTTCTCACATTTCTTGAAATGTCTGCATTTCTAATTCTTAATGTTGTTGCTTCAACATTATCTAAAGTACCACTAGATGCAAAATTAGCTTCAGCAGAACTATCAGTAAATCCAGATATTGTGCTGTTTACCTCACTTGTTGTTAACTTGAGTGTTTTTGTTCCAGTTCTAAATGTTGGTGTTGATGGAATTGTTGGATCGGGAATAAACAATGATGCTATAAGTGTACCACTATTATCACTAATTAATCTTAAATCTTTTACATTACATATTGCACCACTAGTTTGTCCAACAAGACGCATTCCGGACACAATTTGCCCATAAAAACCAGAAGAAGATTGAATTTCCAAACTTGCAGTATCAATATTTAAAATTGAAGTTGTTGAGGAATATTGCGAAGAAAGTGAATTTGATGGATTATATGGATCTACTGTATATGTTTGTGTTGGCAAATTATATGGACCATATTTGTGATTTTGAGTTGCTACCCTAAATCTTATTGTTTTTGATCCAAGAGAACCAACAACAACTTCACCAACCGAAAATGACCCATTCGTCATAGTAACTTCCAAAAGTTTAGGAGTTACATACGATGTCATATTAATATTATCAAAAAATGCATAAATTCTAGTATTTGGTTTTAATCTTCTTGCAATAATTTCAATATTTCTTGATCTCATAAATGACAAAACTTCCCTAGATACAACTCTATCTCCTAGATTTGTTGTATCAAATCTTTGCGAAACGCCAAATTGTATTCCTTGCCTACTTTGATTGGTAGTAGTTGTAGTTGTTTCATTTGAGAAATTGGTAAAACTATCTTGGAATGTTTGTGCTGTGGTAATTGGGATTCCAAAGTTTTGGCCATCATTTGTAAATCCACCACTTTGAAATGAGGATTCGGAAAGAAAAGAACTTCCATTTTGAATACTAGCAATTTGTTGCCTTCCGCTCGTTTGTGTACCGGTCCAATTTGTTTCCCAAGATCCCCAATCAGTTGGAGACAAACCAGTGTTTGTATCAACGCCCAATTGTTGAATAAAAGAGTTATAACTACCTTCTATATCTGCTGTTCTTTGTGAATTTCTCGTTTCTATCCACGTATCTGATGATGGATTTAGTTCAATTGCACCAATCCAATTAATAACATTAAATGGATTTATATTTTCAATTCTTGTGGCAAATTTATTTTTTACATATTCTACATCTGAATAATTTAGACATACAATATCTCCAACTCTTTTAATATTTGGGGATCCTAAATCACTCACAAATCTTAAATCCGCATCTGCATTGGATTGAGTGCCAATACCAATTACAGAATCTGATCCAATCAAAAGATCAATACTTGTCGTGTACGGTTGTGGATTCAATTCACCAACAGCAACATCTACACTTGCTCTATATGCTGGATTAGAAATATCACCACCATTATATGATTTAAAATTATCTACAAAAAAACCACATTTAAATCTATCAAGTTGTGTTGTTTTATCTCTGATTGTAAGATTTTGTGTATCACTTTCAAGAAGAGATAGCGAAGTGTAGTATTCCACATTTGACAATCTTTGATCCAAACTTGAAATATCTTTCATTCTGTATCTTTTGTGAGATACTAAATTGGTCTTAACACTAGACACATTGTGCAAATATGCAGGCAAATAAATTGTACCAATTTCTAAAGAAGAATCTAAATTATTTGGAATTTGTGGAGTCAAAGAAGGAACACCTTTATTGACTATAAAGGAACCATCTTTATCCAAAAAGATTTTATCAATTCTTGGCAAATAATAATCATAAGAAAGATTGATATTTTTGGATTTTGCAAAAATATTAGTGGAGGAACTTGTGGTTGAAACAAATATTCGTGAAGAAAACTCAAATGGTGATGTTGAAGAACCACTAAATGGTGTCACTCTTGGCCTACAATCAATTATATCAGAAAGTCTGATACCATCGACCGACTTTAGTTTTCCGTATATGTCTTTGTCGTAAGAATTTACTCCAACAAAATCTCCGGTATCAGAAGAATTTATTGTAAAATGATTATAAATGATTTTAATTTTTTTTATCGGACCTGAAAATTGTGGTTTTCTAATGATTTTAGAAAAATCCAGATAATCTGACCTTTGTCCAGAATCAAAAATATAATTATTTTTAATATTTTTATCTCCGGGAAATGCAAACAATACATTTGCTTGTATATTAGATTCTTGGAAACTTATAGATTCGTTTGTGGCAAATATATTTTCATTTTGATAAACAATATCTACTTGATTTGTTCCATTTGAAGAAATTAAAACAGCAACTGCACCACTTATTTGTCCAATAATTAATTCTCCCTTTACGGAATTTAAAATATTTGAAGATAAATTTGTTAACTGAATAAATGGTAGTGATGGGTCGCCAGTAGTCGAAGATTCAATAATTCCAACAATTTCGGATACATCTGAAATATTTAATGAAATTTCTTTATCCTGCACTCTTGTTCCGTATATTTGACCATATATTAATCCATCATTCAATGCGGTTGATCCAATTCCAGATCCTTGAAGTGATGATTTATTGACAATTATAGAAGAACATCTATTATGTGTTTTTTTCTTTGTTTTTACGTTTATTTTTTTAAATGTAGTAGTCAAAACTGCATTTCCGTTTTGGCTAATATTCTGTAATGTTACAGTTCTTCCACTAGGAACAAGTTTTTGGTCAGTTAGTGATTCTATTACTCCATTACTAAATGCTAAATTGTAATCTTCTTCGTCAAATGGTTCAAGAGTTAAATTTGGGTCACTTTCTAGTAATTGTGATAATCCATTACCACTAATTGTTACATTATAACTTTTTCTAATCACTACATCAGATCCAATTAAATCTAAATTTGATATATTTGATTTATTTAATTTTGTATAAAGACCAATATTTTTTATATTATTTAAAATTTCTAGAGTAACTTTTTTAAAATCATTTGTAGTTATTGTTGAAGATGGCAAACTTCCACTACAAATACCAGAAACAGAAGGAAATGATTTTAATTCAATTACCTTTGCAGTGGTGCTTATTCTGTGTACTTTATTATATGTTGGTACAATTTCACCTTGTTTGGTGTATGAAACTACATCTCCAGTATTGATTCCAACATAAAAATTTGAATTTGAATTTGTTACTGAACTTATTCCTCCAGATGCAACAGAAATTGTAAATTGTGATCCTGAAGGAGACAAAAGAATCGAATTAGAAAGTAGTGGATCTGCTGTAAATGTTACTCCATTACCGACTATTTGATGAACATCTGAAAAATTAAAATCACGAGACGAAGTAATTGTTCGGCCATTATCTATTCCGTTAATTTCAATTTGCTCATCTTTTGCAAAAGAACCAGAAACTTGATATAATGTTAGTTCTTTTGAAGAAGATACAGTGCCAACAAGATATCCTGTCGCTCCACTATTTTTTCCTCGAATATGTGCAGGAACTGTTTGAGATATGGTTGCATTTAAATTTAAAATTGTATAAGTTTGAACATCATATAAAGATATTTCATATTGTGTTGCTGCATTTGTATATTCGGCATTTTTTAATTTTAAATCATATATTCTTGCAACACCTATTTTTAAATCAGATGCAATACCTACAGATACTGTTCTTCCTTGGTGTAAATTTACTAGTGACGACACTCCAAAACCAACGGGAACTGATCCCGAAACGTTATTAACAATAATTTGCCTTCCTAAATTAAAAGGTATTGCTTGATTGTAATCATTAGAAGTAGATCTTGGTTTTTCTACATCAATTATTGTATTATTAATTGTTTCTACTTCATATCCCCTTACATATGCCTTTCCGGGACCAACTGATAGACACAGCAAATTGTCAGAGACTGTATTTCCTTGACTTGTTTTTTGATTTTTTAAATATATTCCATTATTTCCAATTTGATCATTTAAGCATTCCTTTTCCACAATATCAAATGGTTTTACATAATAGTCTCCAGATTCGTCATATGTTCTTCTTGCAAGTTCATCTCTAATTAAATTATAATTTGTCGTTTTTACAAATTTTTGTAAAATTCCATTTTCTAGTCTAAGAAGTTCAATGAAATTTTCATCATTAAATTCATCAATTGATTTTTTAATCAATGAAGTAGATATTTTTAATCTATCTGCACCAGGAGCTGCATAATTCGAAAACCCTTGAGCATTATCAAATAGATCTTTATATTCGTCTGATGCGACGACGATATCTTCATCAATCAATAAACCAACTCTATAAGATGGTTTATTTGTATAATAATCTAGTATAACTGTTTCTGAATTTATTTTTAGGAAAAAACCTCTAATAAAATATATTCCTTCTGCAATTTTTGCGGCAGAACCTACTGCGGTAGAATTTGATATAATCGTTGTAGCAAAAGATGTACCATTCCTAATTGTCGATAAAGAATATGTAATATCCTCTAATGCTATTAAATTTTCTCCATCAACAAAAGTTGCAGTTGAAAAATTAGTATCACTTGAACTTTGGTATTTTATGTATAAAGTATTGTATGTTATATTTGTATCATTATTTGATACATAATTTTCAATTTTTGCCTTTACCCCACTAATTTCTCCTTGAATTAATTTTCCTACAAGATTTTCTAGATATAAAGAAATAGGAAGTCCCAAATGCGTTTCATCAATTTGAACACAGGCATATTCTGAATCATAAGCAATTTGGCCAGGAATTACCATTGCTCCTTCTTTGAAGAAATGATTTCCGAATTTTTCTATTTGATTTTGAAGTATTGTTTGTAATGTTGTTAATTCTCTTGCCTGAACTGGGGAACCCGGTTTAAATAAAACTTTTTGATAATTTTTTGATTCTTCAAAATCATCAAAATACGGAGATACGTTTAAATTAGTTTTTTGGGGCATTTGATTTAAAACTCTAGTATAATTTTAATGTCTTCCTTTTGACTGGATGACCTAGGTATTGGAGATCTATTATCTATGTATATAATCTCTCCGGACTTTTTATTATATTCTGCAGATGCAATACCAGAATTGAAAGTTAATCCAAGTTGGTATGTTCTACCATTAATTGTAGTAGATACGCCACTAAATCCAGAATTGATTGATAATGGTGTTGTCCCATTCATAGATGAACCATATATTGTCAAATTTCCTCCAGTTGCTGGACTTGAAGTAAAGTTTATAAGTTTGTATCCAACAGACGTTGTTGCTAAACCAACCGGTTGATAATATTTTAATACTCCGGTAATATTATCCCAAGACGCAACAAATCCAATTGCAGTGGATCCAACACCAACTGTCTGCGTAATTGTTGAATCTACTGCATAAGTTGTAGCAGTTGTTGCTGATCCGGTAAATTTAAGTGCTTTTAGTCCACTTACTATAGATGTATTTAAAAGCTCTACTTGACTTCCGGTAATTGTTGGGTTTTTTATAATACCAACTCTTGCAAAATCATTTCCAGAAATTATATCTGGGTTTGATTCTAAAGTTTCATATCTAGAATATATAAGAACTCTATATGCACCAAGTTCTCTATAGATATCATATCCATGGCCACCTTTTGGTGGAATAATTACATCAAAAGATGCAAGAGAAGATAATCCTGCGCCAACATTTGACAATGAAGTTGGTATTCCTGGAGCACCTGGTTCAAATTTTACAGTGCCATAAGTATAACCATTTCCACCATCAGTAATATAGACTTCTGATACTTTTCCAAAAGAATCGGTCGTAATTGTCACTTTTCCATCATTACCGTCTCCAAGAATAGGAATGTTGGTGAATGTTGAAGATGTCGGATTGTATGATATTCCTCTTTGTTTAATTATAATAGAATTTATTCTTCCATCCACTGCATTTGCTTTTGTTGAAATACTTTCACCCGAAATTCCCCAATCTTCTGGAACAGGAATATATTCGATTGAATCAAATTTGATAATTTCTGAAGGTTTTATTGTGTATAGATATTTCCAAATATATCCATCACCCGAAGTTCCCGCAGATCTTGGTTCCAAATCAATAAATTCAGGTTTATCATATGAAGGTCTCCCATTTAAATTTTCTGCATCAGATCCATTTTGAAGACAAATATAAACCCTAAGGTCATCGTTGATCACATAATAATTAGATTCATAAAGACTTGATTGTGATGTTATGGGTGTTTTGTTGTAAATATTATAATCGTGTCTGTACATCTCATAAGTTGTTCCTGCAGTCCAAATTATTTTTCTAACCACTCTACGAATATCACTGCTAGAAACTTGCTTCATAGCAATAATTGTATCTTTAATATCATTCTCTTCTTTAAATCCATCCACTGGAGATGGGCCAGTTCCCCAACTTAAAGATCCTCCAGCTCTTTGATCGGTCGAATTTGGTTGTCCGATAAATGTATAATAACGATTTAGTGTTTGACCGATACCAACAATACTTTTGGTAAAATTTTCAGCATTTAATATTCTAAATTGATCAGATATAATAGCAGGCATTTTTGTGATAGTTTATATTTATTTATTTACCTTTAAACAAACCTCTGGTTCTGGTCACTTCTGGTGCAGAAGATAAACCAACTAATCCATTATTTGTATTTATTGTAAAGTTTTTTGGAATACCAATTCCCCTATTTTGATAATCATAAATCTTACCCCAACTATATTTCCCATAAAAACCATTTGGTCTATTTAATGGATCTGCGTTAACTATAATTTGATTTACATGATTGGGACTAGGTAAAAATTTACAAAATACAGTAACAATACCAACCCCAGAAGATTGTACGTTCTCTGCATAATAAACTCCATCAATAAACGTATTTGCCGTTCCGACATTTGTTATTATATTGTTTGTAGTTGTAATTCCAGTCAAAGCATGTCCACATTGTACATTACTATCGTAAATGATAAAGTAGTCACCTGTCGATATTCCACTATTTGATATTCCAAAACTGTCAAGAGCAGAATAACCAATTCCTAAAGTTGTATTATCATAAGATTCTGATTTTAATCTAAAAATTAGTTGTGGTAGAGTCGATCCATATCCCAAACTTGTATCCACCCCAACAATTAATCCATGATCTCCTTTTGATTTTATGGAAACTATTTGCTCAATTAATGCTTTGTCTGGTTGTATTAATATTTTTGGTGGATTATTTTGATTATAACCAAACCCAGGATTTGTAATTGAAATTGAAGTTACGATGCCCGATGTGGAATTTGATGTTGCTGTAGCAAAATTATAAACAGCAGTAGAATATATTGAAGTTGCTCCAACACCAATTAAAACATAACCATCATTATTTGGAACATATAAAATATCATTTATAATATTTGATTGATTTGTCGATCTAAATGTCCAATTTATCAAATCAAAAGAATAATACAATATACCATTTGAGTTTAATAATGTATACAATTCATATGATGTATTATAATTAATGTTAACAAAATTACCATTAATATTTGGTGTTATTTGTTCCCAAGTAACACCAAAAAATGATATAAATATAGAATTTGAATTACCCACTACAATAAATTTTGCCCCATCCCAAATAATTTTATTTAAATTATTTGATGTAATTATATCTGTGTCCCAGAATTGTCCATTTGATGATGTCGAAACTGTACCATCATCACCTACTGCAATTAGTTTTGATGCTCCATATGCTATGGATTTAAAATTACTAGAAGTATTTGATGCGACTTTAGTAAATGAAGTTGATCCAACACCAACTGCAGAAAAAATTGCTCCTCCATATCCGACAGAAACCCACTTACCAATATCTGAAAAATAGTTAACATTAGTTAAAGATGAAATATAAGAACTTTCAGATCTTGTGATAATGCCAAACTGTGAAAATTCTTCATATTTTTTCATTTCTGTCCAAGAAGATATTGTTGTTCCATAACCAATTGCTTTAATTATTTTTCCATTATTACCAACTGCAATATAAGTATTAGTCGAGGCAAAAGAAACTGAATTAAATGATACAGTCTTAGCAAATCCCACATTCAAAATTGAACTGTAATTTTTTGCATCTGTTGTAATTGCAACAACACCACTTTGACCCACAGAAACTATTGGATTTCCATTGGTAATTGAAAACAGGGAAGTATTAGTAGAAAGACCAGAAGATAATGTCCAGTTTAAAATTGGATCTTTTAATTGTACAGAAATTGACGAAATTGCAACATTTGGTGATGTTGTATATGCATATCCAATTCCACCTGTTGAAATTGCAATTGAAGAAATTGTACTAGCAACAGAAACTATTGCTGTTGCTATTGCAGAATCTGTATCTCTAGTTTCGACAATTAAAATATTAGCATCTTCTTCTGGTAATGAGTCTAATGTATTAAATAACGGAAATGCACTGCTTACATATATTGAAGTATCTTCAATATTTACATTTTTAATTATTCTTGTTGTTGGTCTAATTGTTGGTATTAAACTTGGTCTTGCTTTTGATACTAAAGATCCATTAATAATTCTATCTTGTTTTTGTTTAGTCCATTTAAGAGGTCTTTGTTTATTTGTATTCGTATTAATACCTATACTATCATAATTATAAGTGTCAAGTTGATCACTCGAAACGATTTTTTTAACAATTCGTTCAAACTGTTCAATATCTAAATTGTCATAAATGTTTTCTCCAATTTGAACACCATCACCATCTTTAATTGTTTTTACTGGAGTAATAGTTTCAACATCTCGAACAGATCCTTTAAAAAATAGAACACTACATTTTGATCCAGGTTTTGGTGGTTCTTTAAAGAATATTCTACTTCCTAAAATAGTATATGATTCATTTGGAATTTGTAGTATATCATTTAAATATATGAATAAATTATTTTCCAATTCTATATCAGAACCTGGTTTTTTCTTTAGATCTACAACATCAGTAACACCACTTACAGTTTGTGTTAATGTGAATTTGGTTCTTGATCCATTAAAATATACAGAAATATCATCAAATGATATAAACTGTCCAACAAAAAATCCACTAAATTTATCTGTTAGTGTTTCATTTACGGTAATTCTAAATTCACTGAATGATGTTCCTATGTTTGGATTTGTGGTCAAACCCACAACAGATAATACATCGCCAACTTTATATCCAATTCCTGGGTTGTCTATATTGAACTGAATAATACTTGACCCATTTCCAACTTGAACTGAAACCTTTGCCCCTATTCCATTTCCACTAGATCCACCCGTGTAAGCAACGCCTAAATTGCTGTAAGGTAATGGTAAACTTATTACTGCAACTGGCAATGATGTGACAGTATATCCAATACCTCCGTTTATAATAGATAGTGACGTTATTGTTCCTCCAGCCCCAACAATCGCAGAAATTGAAGCACCAGACCCAACAGTTGATGCAATACTTACAATCGGAGACGTTCTATACCCACTCCCAGCGCCTTTCAGGGTGATTGAATTGATTGTTCCACCCGCTGATACAGAAACAGTTGCTGCGGCACCAATCAGGGGTTGATAACCAAACCCAGTTGTAATTGCAACATTTACAATTTTACCTGCACTTGGAGCACCAGTTAAAAACTTAATCGTATTTGTATTTGGTGTATCAATTGTATAATCAACTTCTGGAGTTTGGAAAATATTATTAATTAGAATAAATGGTTTGTTGTTTATGTTTGTGCTACTATTTGTACTTGTAAAAATTCCAGCAACTGGCTGATTGTTTGACGATAATACAAATGTTGTAGCTGCAATACCAGTAAATTGATCCGATATATCATCCAAAATTAAATTATTATCAACTGGATTATATGCATCCAATTGTCTCGAAAATACTCTTCCAGAAAAAGATGAATTTTGAATTAATTGTGGATCGGTTGATGCAATTGATGGACCATAAGGAGGAGTTGAAAAATATATTACATCATCAATAATATTAAAATCTCCTTTCACTATTGTTGTAGCTGCCCCAACAGTATGCCCAACAGCAACGGATCCCATAAATGCTCTAGTTACGTTTAAAACATTAGTAGAACCAACTCCAACAGAATTGACTTTTAGATATTCATTATCAATTTGGAGAATATCATTATTAAAAACAGAGCTGATTCCGGAAGATATGTATACACTTGTAGAACCAATACCAATAGATGTAGAAAGACCCAGTAATATTTTTTTTCTATGAATTGGACTTTGAATAATATTATCAATCGAAATTATCACATTTTCATTTGGATTTTTAAAACTAAATGATTGAGTTCCAGTCGTAAGTGATGTCAAATTGAACGGAATATTCAAAGTTGTTGAAAAACCAGAAACTTGAAAATTATTTGTATCAATTTTTTTGACAAATATATTTGATGGAAGTTTATTGGTCCCCAATAAGGTTGGAGATAAGTATACGTTATCTGCTGGAGTAGACCCACCAACATTAGAACCAGAAATTATAATTTGATCTGTTGATGCATATCCTGTTCCTCCATTTACAATCCTTACTTCAGAAATATCTTTATTTGCGTCTCTTGTTACATTGAATATTGCACCAGTTCCAATCCCACTAGAAGTAGATGCAACACTTACATATGTCGTATTTACAGTTCCAGCTCTGGTTGTAGAAACTCTTGATATTGTAAAATATAAATTATTTGTGGGGGTTGCACCACCCATATAAGTTCCAGCAATTGAAATTTGTTGCCCAACGGAATATCCACTTCCTCCATCAATTAACTGAACTGATGTTCCAATAGGATTACCAGTGCTACTATTATAAGTAATAAGAACTTGAAATAGTGCTCCTGTTCCAATTCCAATATTTACCACTCCAGGAATTGAATTACCAAATCCAAAATATTGTGAAAAAATTCCAGGAGAAACTGTACTACTAATACCAGTAACAATTCCAATATATGGAACATAATTATTATATCCATTTTCATATATTGCACTTCCTATTCCTGCACCAACTTTCATTAATATATCAAGAGTTCCCGTTGCATATGATGTGGTAGCAATACCAATTCTTGTTCCAACGCCAGGATTATAAATTATTTCTTGCCCAGATTGAAATCCATGATTTGGGATGATAAATTTATCATTTGATAAATCAATAATCGTGCTAGCAGATCCAACAAACTCTTTATAAAAAATCGGATCACCTTTACTTTTTAATTTAAAACTTGACAAACCAACAATCGAACCACCAATAGTGGTAGTAAAACCAGTAAATTGATTACTGATATCATCAATCATATAAACTTTGTTTGTTTTATTTAATGTATAAGATCTAAGAGCAATTCCTTCTAAGAAAAATATTCTTTCAACTGATCCATCATCTAATTGATCATCTTCATATACCATAGCAAAATTATTTTTAACAGATAAATCTGCGGTATTGTCTATATTTACAAGTAAAAATGGATCTGGATTTACAGCGTTTACTTTCATATTTGTTGATTTTCCAACACCAAGATTTAATGGACCAGAAGTTACTATTCCCGTAATAACTAAATCAGAAAATTCTTTAAATCCAGATGGATGTACAATTGATTTTACAGATTCTTTCCAAGTTGAATATGGTATTTGTCCTTTAATCGAATATGAGAATTTTTGATAGTAATCATTATCAGAAATTCTTTGTTGATAATCATTTAAAAATCCAACTTTATCACCAAAATCATTAATTTTTTCTCTAAAAACATTTAAGTCAGAGTCCAAAGAAAATTTACTTACATATTTGACTGTTCCATTTAATTTTGATTCCTCTCCATAAAGTTTATCTTCAATATTTAATGTTCCCTGAACATCTATCAATCTTAATTGATTAGTATCATTGTCCCACCCATTTTCCATAACTTTTGCAGAAAATGTAGATCCAGAAATAACTCTTTCGCCAGAATTATAATTTGCATCATCAATTAGAACCATCTGAAATTCTGCCATATCTTTTTTATTAACAACATATCCAAGTGTTAATAAGTTATTATAATTTCCAAATGTTCCTGTCTGTAAACCAGACATTGAATAGTTTACAACAAAATTTGTAGTGTTTACACCTGTTACTGTAAAAAAATTATATCCATAATCTTTTGAATTGAAATTTGCTAATCCAGAAGATGAAGGTGTCAATCTGCATTTTTCGATAAAGATCTTATCTCCTACAGAAAATGGAAAATCAATTTCAGTAGTTCCATACCCTGTAGAAATGTATGGATATAAAACAGGGTCATTAACTAATTCAATTGTTCCTATACCACTAGTAGCACTAGCATAAATTGAATCTATTTCATATCCATTTGAATTATTATATGGAACAATTCTAAGTGGTTCTTTTAAATTATAAGAGTTTTTTAAAATATTTACAGAAACAACTGATCCACCTTGAATTCCTGCATATATTTCAATATCATTATTTCCTATTATTTTCAATTTGGGTGGTGTATTGTAATTTTTTCCAGATGTTAAAATTCCAACATAATCTATTCTAGCAATGTCTTTGATAATACAAACCGCTGGAATACTTAATTGCGGTAAAGTTGTAGGATCTGTCGGATAATCAAACCCATCTTTGATTCTGTCAATTGATATTATTTTTCCAATTTCTTCTGAAGTTGGATATAAAATTGCGCCACTTCCAGTTGTACTTGCAATTGAAACAATTGAAGGAATTTTTGAATAAGATTTTCCTTTAGAATTGATTCTTACTTTTGATATTGAACCAGTAGAATTGATTGAATCTGTATCATAAAAAACCGATGAAATACCCGATGTTTGTGTGTATGAAGTATCTTCTGGTTTTTGTTTTAAATTGAATTTAAATGAAGTAGAATTAATTCCTATTATTGAATAGTCACTATTCAATAAACTTTGCCTAATGTCAATTTTATTATTTCCAAATACTTCAAAATCAGAAGACAATCGAAAAGCATCGATATCAAAAAGAGAAGTTGAGGAAAACTTATAATAAAGCAAATTTGGAATATTTCTTTGATTTGTTGTTATTGTAACAGCAACGCCAGATCTATCAATGGCTAATGAATTTGTTTTCTTTTTATCTATTTCGAATCTTTTTTGAAAATTTTGATCTTTGTAAAATTCTAATTTTAAATCATTTAAAGATAAATCTGATACATCAAAAGTAATTACATCCCCTTTGGTAAAAGATAATGGAGGATTTATGAGTGCGATATTATGAGTACCTACACCAACAGAGGTAAATGTGATTCCAATTCCAATGGATGCATCATATGCATAATTTGATAATTGTATTTTGTCTGGATTTTGTTTAATTACATAATAAATCGCATTATCAATCAACCCTCCAATACCTACATTTCCTGCATAGTATATTACTTTATCTCCTGTTTTTAAATTATTATTTGGAATATTAATATTTGAAGTTCCCCCTATGGAAACAAAATTAGTAGAAATACCTATCAAATCGGTTGTTATTTTTTTATTTTTTCTATCAAATCTAAATTTAATACTTTCTTCTCTTGACGGAAGAACTGTAAATTTAATTTTATCTCCGTTAAACAAACCATGAGGATCAGAAGTTGTTACAATTCCCGCATAGTTTTGAACTCTTCCAGTAATTTTTGGATAATATGTTGTCAATGAATGCGAATAACCAACGGAAGAATTATATAAAAACGTTACCGAATTTAATGTTGTTCCAATACCAACAGAAGTAGTAAATCCTAGAGTTGAAATACCAAGAAAATTATTTCCAAAATTTACAGCATATACAATTTGATTATTATTTAATGTTATTGGTGCTCCATTAGACTCCGAATATGCACTAATTCCAGCTCCTGCAGAATAATTATATGCCAATGGTTGTCCAGTATAAAATCTATGATTTTCTAGATATATGGATTTTTCTGGAACAAATCTGATATTTATTGTACTTGTTCCAATACCTACAACAGAATAAGTAGATCCAGATTGTCCATATCCAATAGTATTTGTCGGATCAAAGTAAACAGTTTTATTTTCTGGAATTGTATACCCAATTGCTTTTGGTTCAAAAAATTCAAATTTATTTGTAAGAAGTCTTACGCTTTCAATTCCTACTGTATGAATTCCTCCACCAGATTGCCTATTGACTAAAATTTGAGATTTTTTTGGATCAATACCGGTGATGGTCATATATTCCGTTCCAACACCAATATTATCACTTACCTCAAATCCAACAACATCTTTAACTGTAAGATATGTTGATATTCCTGTCGTAGATGTATTTTGTAATGTTTCTACCAATTCTGTCGTTTTTTGGTTTACAAAAATATTTTTAACACCTTCTAATTGTGAAAGAGAAATTGTAGACAATCCAGAAATAACTACTTCATCACCTGTGGTTAAATTATGAATAAATGAAGTTATTCCTACAATTTGATTCAAAGTATTTTCCTTTGAATAAAAAATTACATCATTAAAAGTAGTCACTCCAACTATAAGATTTGATATATTTTTACCAGATATTCTTGAAATTTGGGCACTCACACCTGTGCCGTCTGGTGTGTTAGAAAATTTAATTACATCATTCACAGAATAATTTGAACCAAAATTGTCAATAAAAATAGAAGAAATTCCAGATTTTTTAATATCTTTTACAATAAATTCTTGTTTTAAATTTGGAGAAATTTTTTCAATAATTTCATAACCAGAATTTATGGAATCTACATAATAATTACTAAAATTTCTAATTATATTATAAGTTGAAATGTTTGTTTTTTGTGAAAAACTTGGATTAAAGTTTTCTAAAATTGGCGTATCTTTAAATTTTTGACTAATTACATATGGATATAATGGGTTTAATATATTTGATATTAGTTCAAATGTTGTAAAATAAGCATATGTCCCATATGGATATTCTGGAGTAATGCAATATCTTCCATTATATTCATCCAAATCTCCGGAAGAATTATATTCATAATCATTAATAAAAAATCCATTTACAAAATTATTTGGTCTAAGATCATTAGTTGGTAATGATTTTTTACTATAACTAGATGAAATTAATTTAATGGTAGTATCATTTAAATTTTCATATCCATATGGACCATAAATTGGATTTCCATCATATGCCCATCCCACAATTGGGGAATGTCGAAATGAAGAAGTTTGTTCTTGATTATTGTCTAAAATATTATCTGAAAGATTTTTTCTAAATTGTCTTGACAAATAAAAATTTATTGGTTGTAACCCCAAATTCAAATCTAATGCTGGATATGAAAGTGTTTCGTCATCGCCACCATTTACTAGAATTGTATTTTTATTTTTTTCAACTTGATCAATTTTCCATTCAAAAACGTCTACTACAAATTTTAAATCAGATCCTCTTCTTACTGCGCTTAATGTTGTATTTGATGAAGCATAACCAACTCCACCGTCAACAATAGAAAAATTTACAATTGATCCATTTTCAATTATTGGTTTTAAGTCGGCATATTTTCCTTCACCATAAATTATTACTTGTGTTCCATTATCATATCCATTACCTCCAAAAATAATTTGAACATCATTGATAGATCCATTTACAATTACCGGTTTAAGTAGTGCTTTACTAATTGAAGATAATTCTACATTGGGTCTTCTATGGAAATTGATAATGTTTGGACTTCCATAAGAATTTCCTCCATTTTCAATATATACACTTTCGGCAGATCCCAAAACAACAGGAGTCAATATCGGTGCAACAATAGCAGTAGATCCAATTCCAGAAACTGTTTCTATATTAATTTGAATTGGTGGATAATAAAAAGTATGAGTTCCAACACCCAAAGAATCAAATTTTACATATTTTTTATTTAAATAATTTTGTTTAATTGAATTAATTTCTGTTCCAGTTTCTGAAAGTTTGAATTTATTTTTATCAACTACTGTTACTACGTAATCTGTTGTCGATAATAATCCAGAAATTGATGTATTAGTATAGGAATATTTTATAAAATCTTGATTTTTAAATCCGTGATTTTTTGCAAAAATATAATTATCTGCAGTATTAATTCCAGATATTTCCATTCCAAAACTAGGATAAAAACTAGAAGCAACTTTAACAAGTCTATTTGAATAATTTTTTCCTTTATTTTTTACATATATTTTAGTAATTGTGTTTTTTGAATTTAAAGTATTAAATTGATGAAAACCAGAACTAATTCCAGTAATATTAACTGTATTAATGCCAACTATAGAATCATTTTTATTTTTATGTAATTTTACTGATTTTGAATTTACAATTTTTATAAAATAATTAGATTTATCAATTAATCCCGAAATATTCGTATTTCCATTTGTTGAATAGATTACTTCTTCGTGATTATCAAAATTGTGATTATTTAAAAAAGTAATAGTATCTGTATTAATATTTACTGATGTTCCATCGGCTTTTAATTTAGAAATAATTTTGGATTTGACTAAATTTGTTTCTAATATTGCTCCTTCGCCATTTCCGCCAGAAATAGTTACTTTTGGTTTTCTATCATATCCAATTCCAGGAGAATTGATTTTCACTTCTTCAATTGAACCAGAAAGGATCAAATGTGCATTACAACCAGATCCAATAGAATCTGAAATAATTAAATTTGGTGGATTTATAACGTCATAATCTTTTCCTGGATTTGTGACTGTAATAGAATTGACCATTCCATAATAAATATTTTCATCAAATAATGTGGGTGAGTATATTTCTACACCATTTGCAAAAATACCTACTTGTCGATTAAAAGTAGTTCTATTTTCTGGATCATCAAAATAATCAATAGAATCATTTAATTTGATTTTTTTTAATAACTTTTGATCTTTAATTATTTTATTTTCAAAACCAAGTTTGTAGATTTGATCTGATGTTATTGGATAATCAATTTGAATAAATTTTTCATTAAAAATATCACTATTGCTATATGACAATTTAATTTGGTTGTCATTTATTTTTGTTACAAAATATACCCCTGTAGAAATTCCAACAGAATTCGAATTATAATAAATTTTGTCTCCAGTTAAGAAATTGTGATTGTTTGTAGTTAAAACGGTCGTACCAGATCCAACAGAACTAATATTTTTTTCTGTTGATGTGCATGTAATTTGATAATCAGGAAGACCAGAACAAGCAACATATAAGTATTCTTCATTTTTGTCAATATATGTATTTTGAACTGATGAAATTATATTTGAAACATTTGAAAAGATATTAGAACTTGATTTTATAAGTTTTCTTTTAATTTTACTTACATTATTTAAATTTAATGTTTTTGATGTTTCTATAATAAATCTATTTTTGATTTCTCTTTTATCACCATCTTCTACATTTGTAACTGTTGCTTCAATCTGTTCTTCGCCGTCAAATATATAAATTTTTTGATTTTTATGTACAATTAAATTATCTTTTAAATATATTCTATAAGTATTATTTGTAAGAATTTCAATATTTTGAATATCATGATTGGTTGGAATATTGTAAACCCAACTTGTAAATTTATAATCTTTTGAAATATTTTTACCAAAAGAACTTAAGGATATTTTATCTCCTTTTCTTAAGTTTGAAGATTTGTCAAAATTGACATTTCCTATTACGTTAATAATTCTAAATTTTATTGGAGATATGTTATCAATATCAGAATCTGCATAAGAATAAGCTAATTTATTTTCATAAATCAAATCACCAAATTGTAAATCATAAATGAGACCAGTAATATTTAATAATTGAGTATTTGTTTTATCTGTGTAATTTATTTCAATATTTCCGCTATTTGTTTTTGCAATTACGGTGCCAGAATATGCAAATCCAACTGTAGAATCTACATTAATAACTGTTGAATTTTTTGATATAGAATCAATTACTTTTGTGGTTCCGGTAAATTCAAAACTATTAATAAAAGAAGTCGAATCTAAAGAAATTTCATATAAATTCTTACCTTGAACTGGTCTATATTCGACATTGTAAATTGAAGCTGAAGCAGTTCCAGAAGATACTTGCTGATACAAAGTAGATCCAGCAAGAAAAAGAGGATCATCACCAGAAACTTTTTCTACTAAAATATTTTTTGTTATAAAATAATTATTATCAGATGGCCTCAACATATATTCTTGAGGTTTAATTACTTCTACATCTTCACCAAAGAGAACTTTAAATAATATTTTAAAAGACGTATCGGTCCCTTTTGTTGTATAAAAATCCTTTGCTCTTGATAAAATATTTTCGATAGATATATTGGAAGTAAAACTTCTTTCTTCAAATCCTGGCAGAAATTGGTTTTTAAATTTTTTAAAAAATTCAAAAAAGAAAATATAATTTAAGTTATTGATTATTGTTCCGGCAGAATGGTCTTCTGCTAAAGTTTTTGTAAAAGTTAAAAATTCTGGATTATTGTTATTTTCAAGATTTTCAATACCACTAAAACCACGTATACATCCAAGAAAAGAATTTTGTGTTTTTGATGTATATGTAATGATCTCATCGTTAATTTTTAATATACCATATTTGTCTGGATATCCGATTGTATGAGATGCATAAATTATATCATCAAATGATAAAATAGAAGAAGTTAATTTTGATTGTAACTGAGAGTCTATTAAAGTTTCATTATTAAAATTTTCAATACTTTTATATTTTACCAGATTATTTGATAAATCAACTATACCAGTTTGGTGTTCTTGTGAAATATAATATTGATTTAAAAATTGTTTAAATGTAGGCGATTCTTCATTTAGAAACTCTGGTATTTGAGAATCTAAAATGTGATTGATTTTAACTCTTTTGATCTCAGACATTTATCTTGTATACAATCCGTTAAGGTAACTTGAGGTAGAAGTGTATTGTGTAGCTGAAGTATTTTCTCCAGATTCAATAACATCTTCTATAGTATTTACAACAGTATTTGAAATATCTATTTGAAGATATATATCTTTCAACGCAATTATATCATTTGACTCTGGAACTGCTTCAATTTGAATAACACCAGTTTCAAGAGATGTAGAAGTAATATTAATTATATCTAGTATAATTTCACCTTTTGTATAATCAACTGTTCCTGCATTATTTTTTACAATTACGGGATTATTGTCTATAAGTTTAAATAAAATAATTCTACCAGATGATAATGAAATTGGAAAATCTGTAATATATAAAGTTTCGGCAAATTCATTAGTTTTAAATCCAGAAGATTTGATGCTATAATTATTTGTTTTTTGGTGAAATTTATTACCAAAACATATCTCATAAGTTGCAAATGTATTAAATGCTGGTTGCAAGTCTCTTCTCATTTTGACTTTTGTAATATTAGATGTAATTGCTCGATTTGTATTATCAATTAAACTATTAACCTTACTATACTTAAATCTTCCACCAAAACTATTTACGTCCGTTGATCTTGAATATATGTTTAAGGTATTAATAACTTGATTGCGAAGTAGACTTGCATTTGCAGTAAATGATTGGTTGTAATATATTGTTGTGTCCAATTCTACATAAAGATATTTTAAATCAATAATTTCAGGTTTAATTCCAGCAATACTATATTGTTTTAGTTTTTTTCTAATTTCATTTTTTTTAATTTCTGATAAAAAATTTCCATTTCTTGGTTTGATTGATATGAATACCTTTCCGTACTGTGGTGGATCTAATTCGTCTCCACCATAAGCAGATACCGAATCCACATTTGTATAAATGTATGGTATTAGTGCTTTATAGTCGTTTGCTGTGACTGCTCTGTATTGTGATGCATATACTCTTGGTGCAAGATATTTGATAGAATCCAATTCTTCAATATCATCTCCATTTTGAGCAGATGTTGTTGTGGTTAAAAGTGAAATCCCTGATGTAATTGTAATTGCGTTATTGTCCACAATTGAACCAGAAAATGTAAAATTGGATGCACCATTTGCAGTTTTTCCATTAGTTACGATGTATGAAACAAGTACAGTGCTTCCGTTTTCTGGTTTCTTTCCCAATAAATTATCACCAAAAAGAATTTGGTATTTTTCATCATTGACTTCTTGAATTAAAAATACTTTAGAATTTTTATCAATATTTAAAATATTATCATAAAGCGAATATTTTTCGGTTGATGTTAAAGATACACTTACTCTGATTGTAGATGTATCGATATCGGTGTTATCTAAAATGTATTTTTGGTTTGGTTGACTATAATCAATCGTAAAAGTTTTAGTTAAATATGTTCCTTCATAAATTGATATATCATTAAAATATGCAATACCAAAATTATCAACTGTGGTTGTTATAGCAGAAGGAATTGAAAATATATAATTGCCAGATTCAACAGCACCCAAAGCAACAATTCCTGCCTTTAATGTAACTGTTCTTGAATTTAAAGATCCGGTATTTACCGTAAAAGATATTTTAGATTCAGCTGATCTTTTAGAACGAGGAACGTAACCAATATTTCTTGCAAGAGATACAACATTTTCTCTTAATGTCGCAGAATCAATAAATGACTCATTTGCTTGCATATTAGTATTATATGCAGTAATATAACTATTATATGCTAAAACATCTATTAGAATTGAAAAATTAGATCCTTCAAAATCAAAATCACTAAAATCTGTATTTGCTCTCAGATAGTCCTTAATCTGAGTTCGCAAATCATTAAAATCTAAATTTGTAAATTGATTAAATGACATTAGACTTTTGTTGATTGTAAAATAAATTCTATATTCTGAGTCGCAAAAGGCATACCAACAATGTCATAAGAAATACTAATATTTAAATCATTATTATCTAATTCAGATTCAATGATCACATTATTTAATTTAATTCTGTATTCATAATTATTAATTAAATTTGTTATTTCTTGTTCTAAAAATACAGATATTTCAGAACTTTGTATTTCAAAAAGGGAGTTTTCAATAGATGTTCCTAATAAATTATTAAAAAATCTTTCCCCAATACGAGTTCTTACAAGATTCATTACCGATCTTTTGATCGAATCTTCATTTTTTAAAACAGTTAAATCATTCGTAATTGGATGTCTAGTAAAAGATAAACTAATATCTTTAAAACTACGAGAAATTTTTACTGCCATTCATTTTTTCTCTTTTATATATCTATAATACTTTTTACCAAGTTTTTCCATAATTTGGTTCCGTTCCATATTCCCAATCATCATAATCTTCATCATTACGAATTTTTTCATGAAGATCGGTTTGTTTTTTTAAATTATGATTGGGTGCCAAATCATGCATAATTTCTTGAATGATTCTTTTTGGCGGTTCTGTTTTATAATCCGTAATCAAATGCGTAGTTCCCCACATTTGACGCATATATTCTTTGTCTCTATCGACTGATAAATTGGACATTTTTCTCCTGTTTTAAAAATAAAACAGAACTTTTATGATGGAGGTTTCTATCTCCAAATATATTTAACGATTTAGATTTCTGATTTTATAATTGTATGAATTAAAATATTTTAAAAGTTCAATTGCAACAATTTTTGGATTTCCTTCTCCACAAGTATAAATGTCAATTGCAATGCATCCTTTTTCCGGCCATGTATGCGCCGAAAAATGACTTTCTGATAATGCAATCACAATCGTAAGACCTTGTGGTTCAAATTTATGAGTAAAGATATTTAAAATAGTCATCTTTGCACGAGAAATCCCCCTTTGGATTACTTCCAATAGAGGGATTGTATCATTTAACAAATTATATTCAATATCATATACCTCTAATAAGAGGTGATTGCCCATAGAAAATTGTTCCAATAATTATGATACTAAAAAAATTATTTATTTTAATTTAAATTTGTAATTTCATACATGTAATGATTAGATGTTTCTATTTTTCTTTTATTTTCTACGGAATATAAATTCATATCAATCTCATATCCAGGATTTGATTCAATGCGATTGAATGTCCAGGCACTATCATACCATATAATTCTATTATTTGGGTATGCATAGTAATTTCCAGTTTCCATCTTGAACAAATGAGCACATTTATGTTCAGGAGTCTCTGAAAAATTAAGATCAGTGACTCCTTTATTTTCCCATGACCAATCAAGAGTAAACATATAACTTCCAATCACCTTTTTTCCGTCAGGACGAATTAATTCTGCCTGCAATCCAGAAAGACGTGCTCGTTTCTGAACGTCAATATATGGCGAAAAACAATCCCAGTACATAATATCTTCCAATGGTTCAATTGGTGCATCTGATTTCCAACAAAAGGCATGAAGAGGTCTACGAGTCCAATTTACACCATTTTCAAGAAATGCCTCAAACAAAGGAACTCTTTTTTCAATACTAGCAACACAATGCACATCACATTTGGTTACTTCGCCATGCCCCTTTATATGATTAAAAAGAAACTCATTACGAATATAACAACTCCAATCTGGAAGGCTGTGATTTAGATAAGCCATTTTTATCCTTTACCTTGACCTCTATATTTTTTTCGAGCGGAATTTCGACTTGTCTTCGAATACTTTGTATTCTTTCCTTGTCCTTGAAGTGTATTCTTAGGTGTACTATCAATCTTTTGATCTTTTTTATTTAGTGCCATTTTAATTCTTCTCCTTTTTTGTTCAAAAAACGGTTTTTGACGGGATTTTTGCGTAAGTTTTATAAGAATGTTATAAGAAGCAGTTCCTATAACATCTCTGAGATATAGAAAAATACCTCTATAAGACTTGTTTAAATCTCATAGAGGTATTCTAAGTTAAACCACTGAAAACGTCAAGAAATGTCTGAGAGATAATGCTCAGATAACTCTCATCTTTTCATGTCCGACACGAATCTGTGGATCACACCAAATCTCATAACCTGCTTCTTTTGCATCGAGACAGAAAGAAACATCTTCTCCGCACATATCTTGCACTTCTCCAGATTCAAAGACTTGCATTTTAGGAGCAAACCAAGGATATTCAAGTTTTTCAAATACTCCTTTTTTAATCAGTACCCAACCAAATCCTGTATAATCGACTGTAAATGGTTTGCGCCTTTTACTCATTGTATCTCCAGTTTCATGATTCATGACTCCTCCATTGCCCCTAAAATCGTCTTCTTCTAACCAATGAGCAACTGAGGTAGTATGACCATCTTCAGTCATATACCACCCTGCTGCGATGTCTTTATCCATTGCTACAAGACGATAAAACTTTTCTGTATCAAATACGATATCACTATCAATCCAAAGTTGATAATCATATTGAAGTTTTCCATCCCAAGGTATTTGTTTTGGTCCCCTGAGAACATTTGCACCTAAACATTTGCAACGTGCAAAGTTTACCATGGAAGAATAATCCTGTGATATTTGAATGCTTGCACCATTCTGCACAAGATCAAAACATAACTGAACAAAATTCTTTAAATATGTATATGATACTCCACGACCTGGAAGACAAAATACAACCGACTTTCCTTTAATTAATTCTTTAGTTGCCTGTAAATTAAAATCATCTGTTGATGATGTACTTAATGGTGCCTTTGCTTTAACTGTAAATCCTTTTGCCATAAAAATTGAAATAGTAACGTTTACATTCTACCACCGCAAATCAAATTTTGCAAGGTGGATTTGTTTTATTTAGTGTAACTTCAATGTCCTTGTCATTCCCCCCAGAAGTCCATACAAGTCCTCTGATAAGTTTCAGATTCTTCTGTAAATCATTCTGAGGGATTTGGCTTAATATAGAAATTCCTTTTACCTCAATATTATAAGTATTCATCTTCTTCGACTTTTCGAAGTAATTCTGTGAGTTCTTCTTTTAGTGAATTGTTAATTACCAATACCTTATCTGTATCCAACCTATGTTGAATTGTATCAATTAGTAAATCTTTTTCAAATTCGTCAAATTCTAATTTCATCTTTTTTTTTGTTTTGGGTCTTCAAAAATTATATAGGCATTATGATACTTTGATTTGTGCGATATTATGTGAGAAACCTTTTTTGTGTATTTTTTTCCTCCGAAATTTTTTATAAAAGAGGGGAAACACTTATGCGATTTGAAACGGACTCGTAATCACTCTCTCGTTTTTGGTCCGTTGTAGGTTAGGGTAGTTATGCGTTTTTACTTTAGGCATCGGTTTATAATAACAAACAAACAACGTTGAATATAACTGTCAAATAGTGCTGTATAATAATATACACGAACTACAAAATATTGGTTATTATACTAAATTGATTGATATTAATATAAACTATACCCAGGGTATGTAAAATAACTGTACCGGGGGTATCATAATTAGAAGAACTGAGAGTTTTCCACAGGACGATAAAGGTTTTCCACAGGACGATAAAGGTTTTCCACAGGACGATAAAGGTTTTCCACAGGTAAACGAAGAGTTTTCCACAGGTATTCCACAATCTTATGAGGTTTTCCACAGGTTTGTGTAGTTTTCCACAGGTAAACGAAGAGTTTTCCACAGGTTTATGAGAGTTTTCCACAGGGTAAATCTTATAAACCCTTGCAAATACTACAACTACTTCTAAACCTGTGGAAAACTATTACAACGAACAGTTCTTATACTCTATACTACCACGAACAACCTGTGGAAAAGTAGTTTTCCACAGGACGAAGTAGTATCATACTCACAGATACACGAAGTTATTATCTCAGTCCACGAAGTCATTATAACACACGAAGTCGGGGGTTGTCAAGTGTCTCAGAATGTGTCGGAAATCTTATAATCCCTTGGAAACACTTGACAAATAAACTGTGGTGTGTTATAATTAACAGCCTTAGAAGACAATAAGAACTTATAATACTTCATAATAACAGACATTATACTATAATAGCAAAATATAACACATATGTTTTTAATAACATTAATTAATCATTTCTAATTACATCAATAGCAGACACACATATCACATTTCTTGTACTTTAGCAATCGCATCACAGATAAGTGTAGTCAACAATATACACTGACCAGAGAGATCACATACTACATAAACAGTTTGCTTTGTGTGAATGTCTTGAGTGAAACGAATAGTCATTTGATTAATGAATGAAGTGAGAGAGTTACTAATAAAGAGAAAGGTTTGGAACAAATAACCAGATGTATTCACCGTGTTCAGGTTCAATTCCATTCACAACAAATTCAGAGTGAATTGCATCGGCACTAGCATAATCATCTATGTCAATCAAATACTCAAGACGATTCATAAATGTTTCAATCAGTTCATCAATGCAGGTTTGTTTGTTCATTTGATTTGAGAAATAAAGAGATTAACCTTTAAGAATATCATCAATGATTTGATTTGCCTTAACTGCTAATTGATCTATCTTCTTTCTATTAGGTAAGAAGGTATTAGCATCAGGTACAGGTGCCTTATCTTCTACTGTCAGAGGATTAGTTCCCATCGGTGCTTTAGATACTCTTGCAGACTGTGTGAGAGAGTTAAGTAAATTCTCTGCTTTGTCTGCTAATATAGTTGCTTTCTTTTGTTTGTTACGGGCACTAATAGATTGAGCAGAAGTCATAACTCTCTTCGATACTTCAAGTTCAGCAATACGTGCCCAACGCTCTTGTTTCTGTTCTTGAGTTTTGGTGAAGGACATGCCTGCTTTTTTCTGATTACTCCGTAATCATAGCACGGACTGAGGGGGTTTGGGAGTGTTATGTGCCAGTGCTACAACTGGCACAAGGGTGTCTGTACTACCTGAAGTATTAGTATCTAAAAGTCGTGTTGGAATACATAACCTTTCATATGTCCTTTCACATAATCATAATCATATGATAGTGATTGATGGAATGTTTCCTTCCAGTCTATTACTAATGCATCAGGGACATCCATGATATCATTATAGTAATTCTCGGCAAAGTCTGCCTCTGACTCATACTCACCCATATAAACATTCTCTACTTGATGCACATCAGAAATATTATTTTCTTCTAAGAAAGCATCAACAACATCAAACCCAACTTTCTCACCTTGCTCTACATAATCAACATAATAATTAATGAAATCATCACTGTTGTATTCTGTGATAAATTGTAGGATATCTTCCAGAGCATATGTGCCCTCTACTAACTCAGTAATATAATCTAATGCTTTCTGTGATAGTTCAGAAGCAATTTCAATTGGAACAGCAGTGAGAGTCATTTGGGTTTGGTGTGTGTGGTTTGCTCTTAAAGTATAAGGGCACTGGAGGCGATCCTGGTGCCCTCTTGTGCCAGTTGTTAGGGTGTCACCTCCTCAACCAGTTCGATGTTGGAATTGGAGAGTTCCCAACTACCGCACAAATCATAGTCAGGTTCTTCCATAAATGCCTCTGCTTCTTCCTTAGTAGCAAAGACAGCAGAAGTGTAACTGGTTTCGGTGATGTAGACGGTGTAAGGCATTGTGTGGTTTGAGTTGGTTTGTGGATAGGGACAAGGTAGTTTCAGTCAACTTGACCCTCGAATCCCCAGGATTGTACAAGAAAAGTGGGATTTAGTTTTGCACACAAATTCCAGGCATCTTGAGCAGTTTCTGCCATATAATTAAGGCGAGTAGAGTAGTTTTTGTCAGTGAAGATGCCCCGGAAAGAGTAGGATTGTTCGGTCATTTGAATTTGGGTGAAGTTGGTATGTTGAGACAATGATAATTAGAAGTCAAACACCTCAGAGTTAATTTGAACCACATTCACCTTCGGAGAATTGAACTTAACACCGTCCTTTGTTTCAGTCACTCCATAATCCTCATAAAGACATTTTACCAGAGTTTCGTAATCACCACAGTTCTGTGCTAAGTGATACAAACCCTCAACATTGTTTATCCACAAAGCAACATTCCAGGTCTCATAGTTGTTCCAACCATTATAAGAGATGTCAAGAGCATTGAGTTGGTAGGTTGCGGTGGTCATCTGTTTTGGTTGATTACTCCGTAATCATAGCACGGACTGAGGGGGTTTGGGTGATGTTATGGACAGTTGCACAACTGGCACAAGGGTGTCTGTACTACCTGAAGTATTAGTATCATTTGACTTTTGAAAAGAATTTGTCAAAGTTGTCAACTACAATTTGACAGGCAAGAGTCCTAACTTCGTCAAGATACTCTACCTCACCAAATTGTGAGTCAAGGAGTGTAATTAAATCCTGCTGTATTTGTTCTCTTGTTTGGAGCAAATAACCTTCCATTAGCTCATCATACATCTGTTGAGTAGTCATTTGTTCAGGGGAGAATTGAAATAACGAGTGAAGCATAGCACCAGAATGATGCCAGTACTGATAACACCAATAAAACCCAGATAGGTTGTAGTATTACCAGTGAAGTTGAGTGTGTCAATTGTCATAATCAATTAGCAATTAGGGCAAGGTTGGCAACACGATCTTCAGGAACAAAATCCTGAAGTTTATCATGAATCATTTCAAATTGTTGAGATAATTTGGCATAGTATGAAGCAAGAAGAACATTCTCTGCCTCCATACAATTATCTCCAACAGCATCAAGAGCAGAGATAATATCTAACAATTCGCCAGATGTGAATGAGATAGTAGTCATTTTGTTTAGGAAAAGATGGAAACTAATGGTTTGAAGGTATAACCATCTTCACCAGCATCAAGTGCCTCATATACAACTACATTCTCACCATTGAGTTCAACACTCCAATTAAGTGCATCATCCTTTGCATCATCAAGATTAGTGAACCATTCAGCATCGCACAAATCAAAAGAAACAGGACAACAAACAAACATCTCCCTCTCTCCTTTGGTGAATTACTCCGTAATTATAGCACCTCCAGGGTGCCTTTGGGAGTGTTATGTGCCAGTGCGATTAGTGGCACAAGGGTGTCTGTACTAGGACAGATTTGAAATATACTTTCGCAATAAATGCAATCCTTTTTTAGTATCAAATCTTGCATCATAAACTAACATAAGTTCTTCTACAAGATCAGCATAAACATTTGGTACTCGAATGAGTTTTGTATCATTACCTGAATTTTTGTACTTTGGCTGAAATACCATAGTTCTATTTGTAACACATATATTATGTAGTAACTATCTCACCTTGAACAAACACAACATCTACAAGTCCTTGAATCTTTTTTGCAATCTGATCACCATAACCATTGGAAACTGGAATGATAATCTTACCATATGGCTTCTTGTAAAACTCAAACTGTCCAGGTTGTAGTTGTTTGTTTTGTATTGCACTCCGATCTTCTTGAGATACTCGTATCACTCTACCAATCGTTTGAAGCATCTCAATCGTAGGAAGATTACGCAACATAATACAATGCGTCAGTCCAGGCACATTGATACCCTCAGACAAAATAGAATAATGAAACACAATCATCTTTTGTGTGCTGTCCTTACCCAGAAGTGTAAGTTGCTCAAAGAACTTTTCCCTTGTAACTTTCTTACGATTGATATATGCACCGTGCTTGGACGTAATGTGCATTACCACATAGTCCATATCAATCAATGATTGTAGAAGTGAAGTATGTGACAGTGCATCCCAGATTACTTTTGTAGAAGGAGCAGCAACCAATACCTTTGGTGCTGTTTCATTCATATTATTCAGAATACCAAGAATATTCTCTGCATCCACAAACGCAGCATTCTCTTTCGTGCGAACTTCATCAAACTCATAGGTCTCCACTTGTGGTGAAAGAATAGTTCCGACACTTACAAGTTCCTTTGCACTAATAGAAATAATATTACTGCCATATACAGTACTGTTGCTCATCGCAATCTTAGGAGTTGCAGTAAAGAAATAAGCAGCATTGGATGATTCAGATGTACGAGCAACACCTACACTATTCATTGGTTTGGTAGAATTGTGTGCTTCGTCAAAATATGCAACATCAATCACAATACCTGACTCATTTACTCTTTCTAATGAGTGATAAGTAGTGAAAATCAAATGATGTTGATGAAGTGCTTTTGCTACTGCATTATGTGCCGCAATCTTGTGTGATTGTGTGCTACTAAAGTGATGAGTTTCTCCACTATGTACGTGAGCAATACAAATCTCTTCGCTCTTTAGATACTGCTCAAACTCATCAGAGAGTTGATTAGCAAGCAGAATGCGAGGAGCAACAACAACAATCGTCAGAGGAACATCAGACGCAGCAATCCGATTCTTTGCATCCTGCATCATCACTACAGTTTTACCACCGCCAGTAGGTATCAACACCTTACCCTTTGAATGCTTTGAAATCTCACTCAAAGCACGTTGTTGATAATCAAGAAGTTGCATAAGATGAATGACCGAAAGTACATTATAGCACCTCCAAGGTGCCTTTGGGAATGTTATGTGCCAGTACGATTAGTGGCACAAGAGATTATAATATAAACTCTTCAATTAGATAATCAACAGTGACTTCATACTTAGCAGCAAGTGCTTCCATATCAAGAGCAAACTCATCTGCATCTACACAATCAGGATGTTCACAAAACAAATCAAGGCTTTCTTCAGTCATCAACATACACCATTCATAGGGTTAACATTTACTGGTTCAGTATTGAAACCAGTAACATCATAACCTAAATCAATACGCTCCACACACTCAGTATAGAATCGTTCTGCACTAATACACGATGTACTCATGGTATCTACTCCTCTAAACTTCAATACCTTGTAGATAAATGAAGTAGAACCCAGAATAGGAAAGAAATCTACAACCATAGAAGGTTCTCCTGAAATTTTAGAAATAGCAGACAGTTGCATAGTCTTTGGTGAATTACTCTGTAATTATAGCACCTCCAGGGTGCCTTTGGGGATGTTATGTGCCAGTGCGATTGCTGGCACAAGGGTTACCACTCATAACTCTTGTAGTCATCACTTACAGGACCATCAGGGTCAAACAATACATAATCTGCTATATCTTTGAGTTGCTCTAGCAATTCTGATAAACAAACAAGACCTCCATCTCTATAGAAATCTCTCATTCCAATATCTGTGGAGAAAAGAGCACACTCAGTATTAGCAACATAGGCAAAAGTATTCACCTCTTTTGCTTCAAGTGGATGTAAATGACCAGTGGACAAGATTGCAATTTTATTGAGTTCCATTATTTTTGAGATTGTTTGAATAATGTGATGTACTGATAGTTTTCTGGATATACAATCAAACAAACATTATTGATTTTACTATCACCCTGAGCAATACATACCACAATATAATTATCACAAATAAATTGAACTACTCCAACTTGTTTGTGATAATATACCTCTAATCCTTCATAGAATTGATCGTTCATCATTTATCTTGCATACAAATATTGCCCGCTCCAGTCTGCCCTAAGTAGCATTTCTTCTCTTGACTTATCATCCAAGAGGTTGTAACGAATACCTTTTGCAGGAGATTTGTATGATGCTGGTTTGAAGCAATCACCAGTTACCATATCTACAAACATATGAACTGATTTCGCTCCACCTGGATTGTCAATATGCAAAATCTTTGCATACTTTCTACCTTTCTCATACACAAACTCATCTACACCTTCACCTTCACATATATCATCAATTCTTTTTTTATGATAGTCTACATTATCACCCCTATCTATACTAACACGATGAACTTGAATTACATAGTTTTGATAGTTGGTACGTAGAACTTGACAAAGAAGTTCTACATAATCCAAAACACTTTTTGCTTGTGCAGTTGCAGTAGGTTGCATTTGTTTGAAATCAGTGAAAGTCATTTGAAATTCAGTTTGAGTTTGAGTGCTTGAAGTGATTGTTTCCTTGCCTTGAGTTGTCCCTTACAAGTGCCTTTAGTATTCTTTTGTTTACCTGAATTGTGAACCCAGTTTGGAACTTTCATTAGACTTGAGATAATTGGATAAGACGATTACGAATATCAAATAATTCCATAGTATCCATATCCATAGAATCAGAATCTACATTAGCAAATTCTTCTAAATTGATATTTCCATTCTCATAGATAGGAGAATAGTACAATTCATCACTTTCAGGAGATAAAGCAAAAACACAACCATAGTCAGCAGCAGTTAGGATGATCATCTGTTTTTGGTTGATTACTCTGTAATCATAGCACGGATTGAAGGGGTTTGGGAGTGTTATGTGCCAGTAGGATTACTGGCACATCACTATACTGTCTCATCCACTTCTACGTTATGGTCTTCAAACCATTCTTCACCATAACTTTCAACAATCTCTGTTGCCAGTTGTTCATTAGTATAGTCGGTGAGATTTCCCACAAGAGTATCGTAAGCAATGTTCAATACTGCGTCCATATCTAGACTATCCAGAATGTATTGAGCATAAGAATCAATGACGGAATCACGGTCTTTGAAGTTCATCTGTTTTGGTTGATTACTCCGTAATCATAGCACGGAAAAAGGGTCTCTGCTCATTTATTGTGCCAGTGCTACAACTGGCACAAGGTATCAAGAATAACACCGCAGATAGGATTTGAACCTATATCGTACATCTTAGAAGGATGGTGCATGATCCGTCATGCTGCTGCGGCATAAGTAATAAAAAAAGGGGAACAATAAGTTCCCCTCCTATTTAATCAAACAGCAACTACATCAGTATAAGCATCGAGAACTGCTTGGTCGTAAGCATCAATTACATCAACCATTTCAGAAACCAGTTCTGCATTAGTCAAATCAACAATAAACTGAGAAGCAAGAGGGTTTGTATCAGCCAAAGTAGCAGCAGTTTGAAGCAAAGTGGAGTTAGCAGACATAATAATAAAAGCAAGGGGAATAAAATTGGGAGGGCGTGGTAATTATTTTTACCCTAACATCATGTCTCTGCTTCTAGTTGTCAGAGTAGTTAGGAACCACTTTATTCTTCCCTCCATGTGTAACTTTAAGGGCAAACACATTCCCAGAAATCAAACACTCAAAGAGTATTCAATTTCAATCTCATCTTCATACAATTCAAAATCACCCACCAGTTCTACATAATCTTCATACTCAACACCAAGATAAGAAGAAGCAAAATCTTCATAATCTTTGTGAAGTACCAATTCATCAGCAGACATTGTGAGACCTCATTGAACTTGTATGCTACAAGTATAGCACACTTAAAGTGCTTTTGGGAGTGTTATGTGCCAGTGCTACAACTGGCACAAGGGTATAACTTATCAGTAAACAAATTTTGAAGTATCACAATCTTTGAGTGGTTTATTCTGTATGATTTCATTAATTATGATTTGTAGTTCTATAATATCTTGACGATAATCTTCCAAGTCCTCAGCAATCAATTCTGCCTCATATGCACTTCTGCAATTTTGATATTGCTTACCAAGTTTAGTGTAAGTTTTCTTTATTGATTTGAGGTCTTGCTCATATTCTGCCAGTGATTTAGTGAATTTCATAAGATTGAGGATTACCTTGTAATTATAGCACCTTTGAGGTGTTTTGGGGAATTGTGTGGACAGTTGCCCAACTGGCACAAGGGGGTCTCAAGGTGTAGGGTCAAAATATACTATTTCTTCAATCAAAGGTATTATTTCATCCTCAAGAGAATCCAAATGTTCCATCATAATAGTCATATCCATTTCGTGTAGTTTGTGTTCTCTTTTCACAACTTCTTTGAGGATATTATATGCTTTTTCTATTTCAGCATAGGCATAAACAATCGGTGAGTTCATTTGAGATCTTGTAATAATTTGAATTTGATTTCTTGAAGTAAACTACCATAATATCCAGCAACATAAGGATATCCTTTATCCTCATCATCAATTGCAACTTGCCCCATACTAATAGCATCAGTTATATCATCTATAAGTCTTTGAAGTTGTGTTTTAGTCATTTTGAAGTTTCTCCACTGTGGAATAGAGTTTATTATACAAAGAAGGAAGTGATACATCAGTTCTTTGATGTATCAAGTCTTCGTCTTTTGTATCAATCAATTGAAGTGCTTCCATTAGCACTTCCATTTCATTGACAGATAGTCTCACATCAGTAGTCATCGAAGTTCTCATTAAAGTAAATTACACGTTCTTGAAGTTTTCGTACATCTTCATAAACCAGTTCAGCACCTTTTACATCAAAGTTTTGAGGCATTTCACCTTCCAAACCTTTGTGATATAAATCATACCACCTAGAACGATAATCCCACAAGGCAAGACGAAGATCAAATAACTCTTGATTTGTAAATTGAACAGAAATCGTTTTTTCAGTCATTTGATTGAACCTTCAGCAATCAGATTACAGATTTCACTAGCAGTAGACCTAAGATTATAGGCATCAGGGAGTTTGACCTCATTATAAACATCTAAAATATCACCAGCATCATAAACATCCACCAATAACATACAGGCATCATAAACTGCTGATATGAGTTCTTGACGATCTTTCATCCCTTTGAGATAAAGAGCAGACATTTGAGGTCATTTGGTTGATTACTCCGTAATTATAGCACAAAAAACCCCCTTAGAGGGGGTCAGTGTGCCAGTTCAGAAAGTGGTTTTCACTTATTAGAAATAACCTTCCAGTGCTCATTACCTTCCTTTGGTAACCAAAAATAATAACATTGATTGATAGAAGCAAGATGCATCATATCATCCTTTTCTTGTTCTATTACACAGCTGTGAAAGGAATCCATATCATTGATAAACCTATCCTTTGCATTTGCAGAAACAGGTTTTACATAAACAAACTTTTTTTTCATTTGGAATATCTACAATCAGATGTAGAACATACTTTATCATATGCATCAAAAAGTTGTGCATCTCTTTGAGTAAGAAATGCATTCCATCCAAGAATACCAATAAAAGCAAGAAAGACGAAAGTGATTTGATTGGATTTCATTATACTGCAACATACATAGGATTGTTTTTCCAGTTAGGAAACTTTTGAGCTATGTAATCATAACCCATCGCACGATTGATTTTTTTACCAGCATCAGCAATATGATTGCCAATGATATGATTTTGTGTTCCCGTCCAATATTTGTCAGGAAGACCCATAAACTTTGCCCATTCCATTACGCTGGAAGTATTCATTCCAATACCAAGAGTACCACACAAAAGTAGTGCCTCTTGAATAGTTTGATGCCGAAGATCTTTAAGCATAATCAAATAGCAAGAGCACCAGAAGGAATTTCTACTTGTTGTAGAAACTTATCATCCCAACGTCTGTTATTGTAACATACCCATTTGCCATTCGTAAATAGATAGGCATACTCTTCATTATTCCCAATATACTTACCAAAGGTAGCATCAATACGTGGAGGGCAATCTTCACCCCTGGAAGAATAATAAAGAGCACCTGTAGTTGGAAGAACTTCATTATTCCAACCAGTATTAGTCCACAGGCAACTAATATCACCACCATCAATTAATTCTGCTGCTTTCTCATAAGATTTGAAGTTCTCTATGAGTTTAACACCATTGAACTCAGGATATCCATCATAATGACAATATACTGAAAGAATTGAATCATCTGCGAGTTGAATTCCAATTCTGGATCTTGTAGACATCAGGATTTTGATTGATTACTCCGTAATTATAGCAGGTCTTCAAGGGCATTGGGGCATATGGTGGACAGTTCGGCAAGTGGCACAAGATTTTTTAATTCCTCCATTATGATTTGTTTGGGTAAAAAGTTCCAGCAATAATAACTAGAACTAAAAGTAATTTTATCATTTGCTCTACCATCTGGGCTTATAAACTTCATTCTTTTATCAAACATTAACAATTGCAAATCCTTATTTTTAAATAATTGTTTTGGAGCACTATCATTCAACCAGGTGTTGGTCATAATCAGTGCAAATGGTTTATTAAAAGACAATGCTCTTTCAAAGTATTTTCGTTTGTTTGTGAATGGCGGATTAGATACAATTACATCCCAATGAAATGGTTCATAATCAAAGAAATCTTGTCCTAGACTTATGTGGGAATAAATTACACTGTTTTGATTAGAAATTTGTTTGACGAACTCACTTTCTTTAGTATCAAATGGACACCACACTTTTGCATTTTTAGGAATGTATTTGAGAATAGGTGCTACACCATAATTTGGAGTATAGCACTCATCATTATTCCCAGAGGAATACATTAGTTTTCCGCTATTTAAAGACATAAGTTTTATCTATAAAATTCTGGTTGAGAAAGTGGACATCCTGCACATCCTATTTTGGAATCCCATTCTTTACAACCAATTTTAAATAATTGATTGTTTGGTGGAGAATACCGAAGATTAGTATGTTTGCAATTTACACACTGTTGTCTTTTATATTGATTGTGACTATGCGAAAGAAGTTGAAAATCATCAATAGATTGTTCATCAATATTACTAATATATTCGTATTTAGGACTATCTTTCCTACCCCAACGATGGTCTATTTCCTTATCACTATCAACAAGAGGGACAATACAATCAGGCGCAAAGTTGGAAAAAGTTTGCTGACGTAGAAAATCAACAATATCTTTACGAATACGTTGATTAAATGCAACAGATTGATTATATCCAACCAATCTCATTTCAACAATACGACGATTATTTGCTCTTTTAAATTCCCAATTGTATTCACTAACACCAAATGCTATGCCCCTGCGAACATTTCCATTATTTGACCAAGATAAATCTGCATTTATTACATCATCAACGGTTATCCAATTAGAATAACCATTAGAATCTGGTTGAAAAAGATTTACAACTTTTTTGAGATTAGGTCGCACTGAACTTTTTTTGATTACTCTGCAATCATAGCACCCCTTTGAGTGCTTTGGTGGTGTCATGTGCCACCTCTACAAGTGGCACACATTTGTGTCAAATTAAAGCAATTGAATTGCTTCAGTTTCACCTTGAATTTGTGGCATTGCCCAAATCTCTAATGGAAGGTCTTCAATTGAAACAACAGGAAGAGTTAAACCAAGTTGTGAAAATTTGGTTTCAATCATATCACGGTAAACCTTGATAGGATGTGAAAAAATTTCATTCATACATTCTATAATTTCAATTCTTTCTTCTTCAATTTGCGATTCATGTTCTGCTTTACTAGAACAAATAACTCTAAGGTTTTCATTCTTACCACGAGCCGCAAATGCCCACTTTAGGATATCTCCTGCATAACGATATGTAAATTGCTTATCTAAAATTTTAGACCTATTTGCAACACCATCAAGTTTAGAATAATTATTTCTTCCAAACTTATCATTATTGACAATATAGTGTTCAACTTCTTCCTTAGTTGTGTTAAATACCTTGATTGATTTAGTCTTAGTATTAAGGACAGAATTGATAATTCCAGAAATAGTACCTTTAGAGGAATATCTAGAATAGACACCAGTAATTTTTGCAAGTTTTTCTACTATATCTTTTGTTAAAGGAAGATTTTCTTTTTCAACAACTTCCTTTATAGCCCTAACAAAATCATGTGTTTTTGCATTTGTAGTACCATCGGTAGCATTTGCAAAAAGACCAGAAAGAGTAAGGACAGAGTGTTTTGAAAGATTATTGTAAAGTTCTTCTCCTGTTATTTTGCGATTATATAAAGCAACAGGAACAGAAGAATATTTATTTGCTTTTACTGACTTTAATGTATGACGACCATCAAACAACTCTTCATTCCCATTTTCATCAACATAAAGACTAAGAGGCCAACAAGTAACATTCCACCCATCTTTTAAAGATGCGATTAAAGCATCAACATTGCCATGCTGTGCTTCTGTTTTTCTTGGTGAATTTGCCTCTGTAGTCTTAATATTGTTTGGTTCTCTTGCAGAAAAACTATTATCAATTAGTTGCAAAAGAGGATAATCAGGACCATGTTCTCCAGTAATTTCGAGAACATGCGTCGGAAAAGATTGATTATCTGACGGTAAAAACTTTTTCATGATTTAAAAAAATATAAAGGATATGCCCATCGGATTGATTGAGCATACAAGTATAATAGCAGCAATTTGGGAGAAAATCAAGTGCCCTTGTGCCACTTCAAAAACCGGCACAAGGGCATAAAAAAAGAGGGAATAAAACCCTCTGTATTTTTAATTCGTGAGAGTTCTATACCAAAGAAGGTACAGAAGTCCTCGAAAATGCAACAATTTTGTTTGCGTTTGTTTGTTTGTTCCGTCAACAGATAAAACCTTTACACCCCGTCGAAACCTAGCACCCCCAAGAAGTGGAAGTGAGGGTAATTGAAACCCTGTCCGAAGTATCAGAATTCTTATCCTCTTGAACTCTTTATATAGTAGAACACGGGATGTAGGAATCGAACCCACGTCAAGAGGTTTGGAATCTCTTGTCTTACCATTAGACGAATCCCGCATATGTTTGGCGTCTTTCTATGCTATGTGCATAACGACTACCAACAGTAGAGACAGGAATCGAACCTGCGAAGGCTATTAACCCCGACAATTTTCAAGATTGCGTCCTCGACCAACCGGACCCCTACTATTCTCCTTTAATTATAGCAGAAATTAAGTGGATTGTAAAGTACCATCTTTTTTGAGTTGTGAAATGAGTTTGCCGATACTTTCAGCAGTTTGAACTTTTTCTTTTACAACTTCAATTTCATCACACTTGAAGAGATAGAAAGTTTCTGGTTTGTAGGTATAAGCAATCCCAACTTCATTTTCTGCGTCATCAAAAGAAATCTTTGCGATTGCAGAAGAGTTTGTGATTTCAAGAACTTCCATAGTGTGTGCTTTGATTACTCTGTAATTATAGCACAAAAAAAGACCCCTTGGGAGGGGTCTTATGCCAGTTTGGGAAGTGTCATATTAGTTTTTCTCAGCACTCCTAGCAAGTTCTCTACGTCTCTTCTTTTCTATTTGCTTAGCATTTAAGACAGCGCCCCTTCCACCATTGGCAGATTGATCCCAATCTGTAGGGGGGGTATAGTTAGAACCAAATGCCTTTCGATTTCTCCTTACACGGTCATCAGTTTCACTTGCTTCATCAAGAACTTCCTCAAAAATACTTTCTCTCCACTCTTCACTCATATTCACCATAATAGCTTCTGCATTTTCAACAGTTTCAGCATATCCTTCATCTAAAAGATGTGAAAGGATTACATCGTAGAGGTCATACTCTTCATTAGTTTTCTTTCTAATGATTTCAAGGTTCTTTTTCTTTTCTGATGGTCTCATTTTCTGGGACGTTGGTGCTCCAGGATCTTTTCCAGTTATTGTAGTAATTCTTGATGCAATTTTGTCTCTATGAGCTCCAATACCGTGAGGAATATTACTCATAATTCTACCATAACCACCTTTTTTGAATGGTGGAACAGTAGTTCCTGGTTTTTCGATTTTATCATCTGGTTTGGTAAACTTTTCAGGACCACCATATCCACTCCCATCTCCCTTCTCACCTGAAAGTGGTTTTGATTTGGAATACTTCATACCAAATTCTGGACCACCTTTATATGCTTCATTATAAATATCATACATTTCGTCCCAAGTATAATCACTCAAATCATATCCTTCATCGAGTAAATCAGTAACCCAAGATTTAAACTCTTGCTCTTCTTTTAGGTTGCCATCATATACACCAGTATATGCTTCTTGAAGATTGCGAATATCTTTAGAATTCATTTTAACAAATGCTTTTTAGTTATTTATACATTTTTGTTATTTTTTTGAATGCTTCTAATCCTTTATTGATTGGTTTTTTCGTTCTTCTGCTTTTTTTCTCATTTCTCTTCTATGTGCCGCAGACAATAAATCTTTATGAGGAACACTTCTAGAATATAAATCTTTAGTTTTTCCTTCTAACTCGTGTGCTCCACCTGCTCTATGAGTAATTCCTCTTTTCCTAAATCTTTCTGGAGTTTTGGAAATAACTGTTCCCATTAAGTTTTTATGATGATGTCCGTGATGTACACCTTGTTCGGCATCACTTCTTACTCTTTCTGCCCATTGTTCAGGGCTCATAGATGCTTTCAATTTTGCCGAATAATGTAATGGAGTAATATGATGAGGGTCAAGACCTACAGATTGTAATTTCTTTTCTTTTTTATTTCCTCTTTTCATATCATCTGGGTGAGTTAAATCTCTTTTTCTTTCTTCTCTTCTTTGAGATTGTGCCTTTCTATTTGTTGCTGCTACAAGTCTCCATTTTGGATTTTCCGTACTTGCTGCATTATTAGCAACCATTCCCGATGGAATTCCTTTATGGTGCTTTTCAAGTTCTGCTCTACTTGAAAATGTTGGTTGTCCTCTTTCAATCAAATATGCTTCTACAATAAACTCTCTAAAGGTTTTCATTATAGTTTTTTATATATTTATCATACTTGTTCTTTTTTTGAATGCTTCTAATCCTTTATTGATGGGACGCACTTTTACATAAAGTTCTTCGGGAACAAAACCAAAGTATCCTTGGTTCCAGTTGCATAACCACACAGGAATACAAAGTGTTGTATCCATATAAGTTGTTCCATCATCATCACTCACTTCTTTTACAAGCAGAGTATCATAATCAGCAGGTTCTTCTGTATTCAAAATGATTTCCATTTGGTCATTTTCAACTGCGTGTCGTCCAGTTCCAAAATAAAAGTGCTCGTCAATTGCTTCTTCAGTTCCATTCATCAAAAGTTCTTCTACTGTATCATTATGAGGATGGTCAAATGCCCACATCCCATCAGACAATTTATACGCAATAATAGTGAGTTCCATAATGAATTTCAGGTATAGAGGTATTGTAGCACCTTTTAGGTGCCTTTGGGGATGTTATGTGCCAGTTTATCTAGGTGTTCTTGGGATATAATCTGACCCTTATATCCTGGATAGTATTTTTTTACAAGAGCACTAATACCCATAGCAGTAATAGCACTTTCACATATCACATAAATTTCTTTTGTTTTTTGATTTACAAAATGTTTTAGTGGAAATTGTTTTTTCATTAACCTGCTTTACCTACCATCAATCCTGTTTTTTCTGATTTTTCGGTGCTTTTGCTTCCAAATATTTTCTTATAAAGTTTTGCCCGTTTTGCTTCACCAGTTTTCTTATCTTCGCCACTCATTACTGCTGTTGGTTTTCCAATTACAGTTTCTCCAGGCTTTGCTCCTGCTCTCTTTAGTTGTTTTGGAGTATCTTGGATTGCCTGAATAAAATTCTTACCTCTTTCAATTTGTTTTGCTCTATCTCCTTTACCAAATTCACCATCACGAGGCATAATATCCACAGTATGGACTTTTCCAGTTTTATTTGCACCTGCTTTAGTCATTTGTGTCTTCAAATCCTTCACTCTTCTTACACTTTCACTTGAAGGTGCAGTTTTAAGTTTAGTCATACCAGATGGAGTTTTTCCTGCTGGTTTTAACTTACTAATCAAATTTTCACCTTTTGATGCTCTTCTTGCTGATGAGTATGTACGAACATAATGATCTTGTTCGGTGCTTCCCATATCATCCAGATCATCATCACTATCATAAGTTGTGTAATCTCTTGCGGGTTTTCTTAAGTCTTTTGTAGATAGTTTACCTGTTCCTTTCAATCCTGCTTTTGTTGCGATTGCAGCAACACTTTTTTCTCCGCGTGTCATTCGATTTAATGCACGACCAGTTCTACGACCAGTACTACCACGAGGCATTCTTTCATCACCAGAACTTTCTTCAAGTTCAAACTCTTCTTTCACACAATTATTATAAGTTTTTCCAAATAGTTTTTTGGTGCCTTTCTTTTTATATCCAGGCCAACACTTCTTTGCTTCTACAATAAACTCTTCAAAAGTTTTCTTCTTACGATTTCTTGCAGGTTCGGATACTCTTGGATTATCTAATCCTGATGCTGTTGCTTTTTTTCTTTTATTCATCATTTTAGACATTAACTGTATTCCAGGTCCTTCTATATTTCCTGAACGTATTAAATCTTTTGGTGATTGTGCAGCAGAAGCAGCAAAGGATAATGCTAAAAGTGCATTTGCTGCTGTATCTCTTTTTCTACCTTCTTCAAGTTTCATTTTATTTCCTGATAGGTGCTGCTGGTTTTTTTCTTGCTTTTGGTTTTTCTTCTGGTTTATTTGGATCTGGAATGCCCCTTTCTGCTCTGGATTTTGCTAACGGACCATCTGGTCTATTTGGATCGGGCATTTCTGCATATCTTGATTTTGGCTTGGTTTCTCTAGTAGGAATACGATTTAAAAGCTTATGATCTACACCACCAGGAAGTACTGTTTTTGGTGTTTCTATTGGTCGTGGATTATCTCTTATTGCTTGTGCAGATTTTTCTGCTCTTTCTTTTTCTCCTTTGGTAGGTTCGGCAGTTCTTTTTCTTGCTGCTATTAATCTTTGTTTTTCTGCATATTTCTTTTTAAAGTTTGGATCATCTGGTATTGAATAAACAGGACTGCTTATACTTCCCATTCCTCCAAATTTTCTTGCTTCTACAATAAATCTTTGAAACGTCTTCATACAAAAAAATGAAACCCTTGATGTATTTATCAGTCAAGGGTTTCATTAAGTGTCTTCATATCTTCCTTAACTTCTTTCCAGTTTCTTGAGTCTTGTTCTTGATATTCGGTATTATATTACAAAACTTCTACTTTTACAATATCTTTATGCCTTTTAGCCTTTTTTTTACCCATTCTGGAAACTAAATTGGGATTATAGTTATTTTCTAAACACCATTTGTATATTGAATGAAATTCCATCATTCTACCATCCTCAAAATAAACTTTCCACCTTTTAGACCAATTACTATTTTTTCCAGAAAACTTTTCTAGTGTTTTTGGATCTTTCATAGGATTTTTATCACTAGACATAATTTTTGATATATCTGGTCTTTTTTTACCAAAAGCAGGATGGTTTTCTTTTGATAATTTATTCATTCTATCTCTTCTGTTTTGTCTTTCAAATTCACTTGGAATAAACCCAGAAGCACCTTCTCCACCATTAGTTCTATTGTGAAGAATACCAGTACCTAAATCTTTTCTACCCAACACAGCAATCATATAGATTTCGTGCTTGAATGCTTCTTCTTCGGTTATATTTTGTTTGAGGTATATTATTTTACTCTTATCTTTGGGTGGTTTTATACTTCTTTGTTTAGAGTTAATTCTATATCCTTTCCCTTTACCAATATAATACGGAGTTTTATCTTCACGCAAATATGCGTAAGTGTAATACATTTCTACTCTAACTGACTGCATTACTATTTATAATAAAAAAGGAGAGTATTTCTACTCTCCAACCTGAAGATTGCAGTCAGTCAGGTATTTTTATTTATCAATAAAGTCCTCAAGCGTTTTCATATCTTTCTTGACTTCTTTCCAGTTTCTTGAGTCTTGTTCTTGATACTCTACGACGAGGGCATTATGTAGGGTCATCAAGTCATCAATCCAAAATGCCTCTGGATAAACACCAAGTTCATGCATCAGTCCTCGGTGTGATGTTCCTTCTCTTTCTGCCTTACAGATAATATAACAAAATGCCTCTACTGCTTTATACTTATCCTCGGCAGAGAGCATATGATACCACCCAACAGATGCCTCAATACTATCTTTATGTGCTTTTGCAAGGTCTTCTCTCATCTTTACCATTTCGGGTGAGTTGAGACTTTCTAGAAGAGTATTCTTCTTTGATTGTTCTTCTTGAAATTTAGGAGAGTCAATCAGTTCTCCTGTGGAAACAGCAGATGGTTTTGGTATGTGCTGTGATGCTGGTTCATTAAATCCAAATGGTTCAGTCATAGTTATAATTGGGGTGTTGTTTTTTGAATTCCAGAAGTTCTGCCTCTGTCTTAAAATATCTGCAAAGAGAAGCATTTGGATGCTCCTTATAAGTCCATTTGAGTTTTAACATAATCAACAGGCATCCATATTCATAATCCAGAAACCATCATCAGTCATCGTATATCCCGCAGCAATCATCTCATCATCAGATAG
>Ga0209400_1000098_pt1 | contig 72096 bp, 73 predicted proteins | sample M_130807_EF_Meta_FD_187313 | JGI IMG/M metagenome (GOLD analysis project Ga0209400, IMG submission 187313) | Freshwater microbial communities from Lake Montjoie, Canada to study carbon cycling - M_130807_EF_MetaG (SPAdes) (version 2) | ecosystem: Environmental > Aquatic > Freshwater > Lake... | reverse complement strand
CGTGTATGTGGGTTTTTTATTGGGTTTTTCACTAATCGAAATGCGGAAAAGGTGCAGAGTTAAAAAGTAATACCCTGATGGTATTGTTAGATTCAATTCTTGATAAGATCGTTCAATCAAATAAAACTTGAAAATACTATGAGACTTGAACGTATCCTTACAACCCTGTTACTTGGCCTACTTCTTCTTAGCGGATGCTCTAAAGAAGAACCATCCAAGCTAATTAAGGTTGCCATATCACCCGCGATTCCCCCAATGCTGTTTGAAAAAGATGGGAAATACTCAGGCGTGGACTTAGAGATATTTGAAGGCTACTGTAAGTCACGAGGTTGTACATTTAAGATAACAGCTTACGATTGGCTTGGCATGCTGGGCGCTGTAACTAGTGGCCAAGCTGATGTGGCATTCTCTGGAATCTCTATTACAGACAAGCGCAAAGAGGTGATGGATTTTTCTAATCCATACTTCACTAGCACCTGGCAGTTGATAGGTTTAAAAAACCGCAATATCAAAATAACTGATTTATCACAGCTCAGTAAGTACACAATTGCCTATCCAACAGGAAGTGTATTTGATGATTATGTAAAAAATGTATTGCAGCCAAAAGGCTATTACTCAGTTGAGCAAGTAAAACTATATCCTTCGCCAACCGAAGCCTTGCTTGCATTGCAAAATGGCAATGTAGATTTGGTATTTGTTGATAACGTGATGCTGGTTAATTATCAAAAAACCTTAAACCTCCCAGTAAGCAGCAGCTACCAAGTTGTTGGGTTTGATAATCTCGGATTTGCCTTCAAAAAAGACTCTAAGTTGCGCGATGACTTTAATCTATATCTTGCTGAGATCGGACCAGAGAAGTTAAAAGCCATTATTAATCGCTGGACACAATAAATTAAAGCAATTTCAATATATTGGGTTAAGGTGTTTCTTAAGTCGATTATTTCAATAATTTATAAGGAAAAATATGTCCCATCATGACAAGCTAATGGCTGCATTTGAGGTGTACCAATCAGAAAATGAAAAGTTTCACGGAAAAGGAGTCAAAGCCTCTGCAGCGAGAGCTCGTAAAGCTTTGCAAGAGATCGCTGGTTCTTGCAAAGAGCGCCGTAAAGAAATTACCGCAGAAAAAGAGGCGCTTGAAGATAAGTCAAAGGGTGAGGGCATGTCACAAGATGCCGCCCGTCATGCTCACATCAGAAAGTAAACCTTATTTAAAAAACAAAAAGTCACCTAAGGGCGATTTTTTGTTTAGAGGTCTTCGCCTTCTAAGGCGGAATCTTCGAGATGACGCGTGTCAGCCCATCTCTCAACTGACCAGCCCTCACCTTCCTGATGGGTAATCCAATTGAATGAAGCATTTGGCACTGAGGCAACCCGCTCAGTCCTTAAGGCTTGCTTGCTAGCAATTCGATACACCATGTCGAGGGTACCACCATGACTCACAAGCAAAATCGTTTGGCCTGAATGCTGCTCTTGTATCTTGTCTAAAACAGTTTGAACGCGTAATGCAAATTGCGTAATACTTTCACCGCCATCGAGATCGTGTTCTAGGTCGCGAGAAATATGAGCTTGCCAAATTGCTGGCTGTAATAATGGCGCCTCTTGAATCATGAGTCCTTGAAGTGCGCCAAAATGGCGCTCTCGTAGGGCGCTATCCACCCTTGCCTTTACGCCAAATAATTCAACAATAGCATTTGCAGTGTCGACGGCTCTTTTAAGATCGCTGGTATATAAAGCATTGAATGAGAGCTTTGTATTTTTTATAGCCTGTGCCATTTGGCTAGCCTGCTGAACGCCTTTGGTATTGAGGGGAATATCGGTATGTCCTTGAAGGCGTCTTTGTGCATTCCAAGTAGTTTCACCATGGCGGATGAGGCAGAGTTTTGTGGTCGACATATTGCGATATTCAGTTGAATTATTTTCTCATGGTCCAGGCACGTGGATTGTGCTCAAAGCCCAGGTGCTCATAGTAGGCATTTGCCTTCGGAGCTGCAAGCAGCACAATCATGCAGCTAGGCTTTAAGCGCTCTTTAGTTTCTTCAATGAGCTGCTTTCCTATTCCCTGTCGCTGGTAATGTTCATCTACAGCAAGGTCAGCCAAATAAGCCACATAGGCAAAGTCTGTCAGGCTACGACTGATTCCAATGAGTTTTTCACCATCCCATGCGGAAATGGTGAGATTGGCATTGGCAAGCATCGCTGCAAAGGTTTCAACGCTATCGATTGGGCGGCGCTCTCCGAGAGTCGATCGGGTATAGAGGTCGATCGCCTGTTCTGGACTAATGCTTGCATGCTCGGTAAAGGTAATCATTTTTCTTGTTCTGATGAGAAGGTAAGCGAATCGCCATGGCTAATAGTTCCAGAGTCTAGCGCTTCTGCCCTGAGCCCACCTCTATTCTCAAAAGCATGCATGAAGTCGGGCCTTTTTAGCAAGTTGGCCGGTCTCTGACAAGGCTCACACAATTCAGTGCCTTTAAATGCGATACCTCCTAAATAGAAAATCTGTCCAACGAGACCATTTAACTCCTCCTCAGAAATTCCTTTGATCACCAGATTTCTTCGGGTATCACCCTCGCCAAAAGGTGTCTGCTGTTTAGTATGTAATTGGACATTAGCATTTTCTATGGCCGAGAGAGCAATGAGAGAAATATGGCGTATCTTGAGCTTGGTCTTAGAGAATGCACCAAGACCTAGTGCGTAGCGATCGCCCACAATGCCTTCGCCAGCAATAATCTCAGCTTGTGCAAGCTGCACCATCATCTCGCCTGCTCGAGCAGCAATATAAATAGAGTGAACTTGAGGAGATGCTTTCATGCTGACAGCATATTACATAAGAAAAAGCCCCGGTAATTTCGGGGCTTAGTACTTAGTGATTAGGCTGCGACTTTTGTTTCAGCGGGTACCGCAACCGGGGGGCGCTTATTGAGCGCCCTCTGTATCTTTGCCTTCTCTTTAGGCTTGGTGCTCGATTCGAGCAATTTACTGAGTTGAGCCAGGTTAAGTGGTCCCAATTTAGCTTTTCCAGTTTTGCTCACCATGGGGTCGTTTTTTCTGTTTCTTTGATTTTGGCCAGCAGCCATATAGTTTCCTAGAGTCTTGGAATGATGAACCTCTGAGCTTGCTCAGCAGACTCCCCTATTTAGGGCGCGGAATAGTGATCACAATCAGAATAACAGTTAAGCAGTCAAGGCGCTATGATTAGATCCTGATGAATATTCCTAATCTTATTTTTGCTGCCATCATGGGCGGACTCATGTCATTGAGCATTACTTTGGCCACCACTTTAGTACGCGTAGGTTTTGCGCGGGATTTCTTTTGGGTGTGGCTGGAGGTTTGGGCGCTTGCCTACCCAGTGGCGATGATTTGTATTTTGATTTATCGTCCATTTGCTAGCAAGCTCACTGCAAGTTTAGTAAAGAAACTGGAGCGATGACTCATTTCAAATATATTTTATTGCTAAGCATGGCTGGCTTGAGTGCTTGCGCTGCGGTTTATACCGATGCATCAGATGCAAATCATGTGACCTTTTTAAATAGTGACGGCGAATCTATTGCTTCACTGACACCAAAGGCCAATGCGTATTGCGCACAATACGGCAAAACTGCATCGTTTAGAAAAAACGATACTCAGTTACTTGTGGTGTTTGATTGCAATTAGCCGCAATCAAGCCCACGCTAGAGTTAACCAGCGAGGTCTGATTGATAGATCAAACCTGCATGCTCTCTTAGGGCATGGAACTGAATGGATTCCCAGCGTTGTTGAGCAACATCCAGTTCAGATTTATGGCTAGCTAAAAATACGGAGGCACCGACAACATCCTCTGCCATGCGGTGAATATTTTCTAGCATGAATTTTTTGAGTGCCACAGGATCTTCGGAGCTTACCCAGCGAGCCAAGTTGTAACGTGCCGGTAGCAAACGTACTTCCGCTCCGTATTCCGTCTGTAGTCGATGGCTCACCACTTCAAATTGCAGTTGTCCAAATGCGCCAAGCAACATAGTGCCACCAGTCATGGGACGAAATACCTGAATCGCACCCTCTTCGCCAAGCTGCATTAGGCCGGTGCGCAGTTGCTTGGAGCGAAGGGGATCTGCAGACTCGACCATGCGGAATATTTCTGGAGCAAAAAATGGTAAGCCCGTGAATTGCAATTGCTCGCCTTCTGTGAGCGTATCGCCCAATCGAAGTAGGCCATGGTTTGGCAAGCCAATAATGTCACCAGGGAAAGCTTCATCTAAGATATCGCGTCGTTGCGATAAGAAAGAAAGTGCATTATTGGTGCGCACTTCTTTGCCATTACGACAAATCTTCAGCTTCATGCCCCGCTGAAAATGCCCCGAGCAAATACGCAAGAAAGCAACGCGATCTCGATGGGCTGGATCCATGTTTGCTTGAATCTTAAAGACCACTGCAGAAAATTTATTCTCTGCTGGGCTCACTTCGCGCTGTAATGCTTTGCGTGATCCCGGTGATGGCGCAAGCTCAACTAAGGTATTGAGAATTTCACGTACACCAAAATTATTAATGGCTGAGCCAAAGAATACTGGTGACTGACGGCCTGCTAGAAAGGCTTCTCGGTTAAAAGTAGGCATCGCATTTTTAATTAAATCTACTTCAGCAAGTGCATTTTCAAGATCAGTACCGAGACGCTCTTTTAGGGCGGGATCGTTAATATCAACAATGGCATGAGAATCTTCAGTCACGCGATCTTCGCCTGCCTTGAACATACGCATTTGAGAGTTGGCAATATCAATTACTCCGGCGAAGGATTTACCCATGCCTACTGGCCATGTAAAAGGAACTACTTCAATGCCAAGTGCAGTTTCAATCTCATCCATGAGCTCCATGGGTGGCTTTACTTCGCGATCCATTTTATTGATGAAGGTCACAATGGGCGTATTACGCGCACGGCAGACTTCAAGCAAGCGCAAGGTCTGTGACTCAACACCATTAGCAGCATCAATTACCATCAATGCAGAATCAACTGCAGTCAATACGCGGTAAGTATCCTCGGAGAAGTCTTGGTGACCCGGGGTATCTAGAAGATTAATAATGCAATCGCGATATTCCATTTGCATTACTGAGCTGGCTACAGAAATACCACGCTGTTTCTCAATCTCCATCCAGTCTGAGGTAGCATGTCGGCTAGCCTTGCGGGCTTTAACACTACCCGCAATCTGAATCGCACCCGCGTATAGCAAGAGTTTTTCAGTAAGCGTGGTCTTACCGGCATCTGGGTGAGAGATGATGGCGAAGCTACGGCGTCTTAAAACTTCTGCACCGGGAGTGCTGGGGGTGGTGGTATCGATGGTAATTCTGCGCTTAATCTAGTAGACAGAATTATAGACGGGTGGAGCTTCTTAGAATTGCTCTTCGAGCCTTACAAAACGCCATTTCCCGGGTGGTAGGGCACCCAGAGAAATTCTGCCCATACGTACGCGTTTGAGACCTAAAACTCGGAGACCAACGATTTCACACATACGACGAATTTGACGCTTGCGGCCTTCGCGCAGAACAAAGCGAAGTTGGTCTTCGTTCTGCCAGCTGACTTGGGCTGGCTTTAAAACGACGCCATCTAATTCCAGGCCATGTTTGAGGCGATCTAAATCGTCAAAAGAGAGTGCGCCTTCAACTCGGACTAAGTACTCTTTCTCGACGGGGCTATTTTCACCAATGAGGAGTTTTGCGATGCGGCCATCTTGAGTTAAGACCAGCATGCCAGTGGAATCAATATCTAGGCGACCGGCAGGCGCCAAGCCACGAGTATTGAAGCGCGGGTTACGTCCCTTATCCAGTGGGCTGGCAAAGTAGTTCTCGGGCGTGATGAGCGAGGCTGCCGGTTGATACTCTTGCTCGTCATCAAAGTGAGAGATGAAGCCGACTGGCTTATTCAAAATGACCGTAATCCGAGATGCCTGCTGCACTTTAGCGCCAGACTGGAGCTCAATCTTCTGATGGCGAAAAGCTCGGGAGCCAAGCTCATTGACTACTTCACCATCGACGGTGACCAAGCCTTGCTCGATATAAGAGTCTGCCTCGCGTCGGGAGCAAAGACCCAGCTCGGAGAGTAGCTTGGATACGCGTATTTTTTCTTCCATGACAGCATTATCGGGCAATTGCCCTAGTAAGGGCTAGCCTCATTGGGCGGCCTGTTTTTAAAACGCTTATGAACCCAGTAGTACTCAGCTGGCCTGAGTCTAATTTCTTTTTCAAAAATGGTGTTGAGCCGCGCAGTATCGGCTTCAGGATCTTCGGTTGGGAAATTCTCAAGAGGTTTGCTAATAGTACAAATGTAGCCAGCCTCATCTTTCTTGAGGGTAGTGATCATCATGCAGACCTGCGCCCCTGTGATTTTAGCTAGACGCGATACAGCTGTGATCGTATTGGTTTGAATATTAAAAAAGGGAACGAAAGCAGAGTCTTTGAGGCCTAAATCAATATCAGGCGCAATGATGATGAAGCTCCCCTTGCGGATCTCTCGAATGAGTTCAAGCGAGTTTCCTTGGCGATCAATCGAATTTCCACCGAAGCGATTGCGCCATTCAACAATCTTCTTGTTAAAGAAGGGGCTTTTCATTCTTTGAAAAAAGCCAGAGGTACGAGGCCAACCTTTTTCCTTGGCAAGTGCGCTCAGAATAATGCTACCTTCAATGCCAATAAAATGCATGTTCACTAAAATGCGTGGCAGTCTATCATTTAGATCAACCTCCGAGCGAACCTCAATCATATCGGCAAGCTGTTTTTTGCTGCCCAGCCAAATAATGCTTTTTTCAACTAAGCTGCGGCCTAGTAGTCGCCAATGTTGCTTTCTAAGTTGATCAACTTCTGTTTCGCTTAGCTCAGGGAAACAGAGCTTCAAGTTTTTTTGAACCACGCGATTGCGATCATTAGGAATGTGAGCTGCTAGATAGCCTAAGCCATAGCCGACAGAGACTAAAGTCTTGTAGGGAAGCGACGCCAGAAATCTAAGGAGTGCTACCCCAGAATAGTTTGAAAAGTTTTTAAACAAAACTCAATTTATTCAGCGTCATAGCGAGATAAGGATTTAGCGTAGCGCACATTCATTTCTTCGGTAGAGCTAATAGACATGCCTAAATCATTGACTAGGCCGGTCTCGAGACGGTAAGTCCATCCATGTACCGTGAGGTCTTGCCCTCTAGCCCACGCATCTTGAACAATAGTAGTTTCACAAACATTGACTACTTGTTCAATGACATTGAGCTCGCATAGGCGATCTTGACGTTTTGGAGATGGGATCACTTCGCCAAGATATCGTTCATGTTTTTGATGCACATCCTTCACATGACGTAACCAATTATCAGCAAGGCCAACCCGTTTATCAGTTAGGGCGGCATGGACGCCTGAGCAGCCGTAATGCCCCACCACCAAAATATGTTTGACCTTCAACAGGTCGATAGCAAACTGAATTACAGATAGGCAGTTCAGATCGGTATGGACCACCACGTTGGCAACATTACGATGAACAAAAAGTTCGCCAGGCAGCAGGTTTACGATATCGTTTGCGGGTACGCGACTGTCTGAACAACCAATCCATAAATATTCTGGCGCCTGCTGTGAAACTAGACGCTTAAAGAAATTAGCATCCTTGGCGATCATGGCTTCCGCCCATTCGCGATTATTGGCAAATAGCTGGTCTAAGGCGTTGGAGTTCTTCATAATCATGGTTTGAGTTTAAAGTACTTTAATGATGCCTATTTGGTTAAAGCAAACCCCCACTGGCATTGTTCTTCATTTGCATTGCCAGCCAGGCGCAAAGCTGACCAAGGTGGTTGGTCTGCATGATGGCTGTCTCAAGATATCTCTGCAGGCCCCTGCCCTCGAAAACAGGGCAAATGAAATGCTGCTGTCTTGGCTTTCTAGGCAATTGAGGGTGCCGCAAAAACAAATTCAGCTCTTGTCAGGACAAAGTAGCCGCGTCAAGAGAGTGGAAATCTGGGGCTCAATCACCCCAGAGCAGATTACAGAGGCCTTGAGCCCCTAAGGTTTACCAAAATATGGCGTACAGAATTCCTAAAATTAAAACCCATTTTCCGATGTAATACACGCTGCGATGTTTTGCTTTGAGTTTTTTGGCTTGCGCCCTGAGATGGTAAAAATACTTAAAGAGAACGTTTACAAATCCCACTCTCTCCCCTTCAACATTCTGGGAAGAGGCTGCGCTCATGACGTAACGCCCAAACCAGCGATTCAATAATTGCACCAATTTAGTGTGAACCGGCCGCTCTACATCGCAAAATAAGACAATGCGTTGGTGCTCTGTTTCGTTGGCCGCATAGTGGATATAAGTTTCATCAAACATCACTGGCTCACCATCTTTCCAGTAGTACCGCTCTCCATCCACATTAATAAAGCACTTGGGATCATTTGGGGTGACTAGGCCAATGTGATAGCGTAGTGAGCCCGCATAGGGGTCTCGGTGCCTTACTAGCGTTGCCCCGGGAGGCAGTGAGGCAAACATCGCCGCCTTGATTGAGGGGATTGATTTGAGGATGGCAACAGTTTTAGGGCATTGGAGCTGCGCTGACGGCATTTCTTTGCCATACCAATAGAGGTGAAAGCGTTTCCAGCCTGTGCGAAAAAAGGAATTAAATCCAATATCGTTATATCCCGTAGCGGCTGCTATGGCCCCATCCGCGTTCAAAGCGAGCGCTTCATCACGGATGATTTGCCAATGATCTTGCAGGGGCTTCATTTCGGGAAAGTCTGCAACTGGAATAAATGCCCCAGCCTTGGTTTTTGAAAACAAGTAGAGCAGGCAGTTAATTGGCGCTAAAAGTACTTGGTAGTCTGTTAAAGAGCGAACTAAGCCAAATCGCACCTTTCCTCTAGAGTAAACGTAGACAGCCGATACAACAAAGATCAGAAAAATAATGTGACGTATTTCCATGGAATATACCCATTAGCGTTAGTACCAACATTTTAATTTGTATGGAGCGCTATTTCACCCCTATTTTCATAATGAATATGCTCCAATGTTGATTGGGGTCATAGCAGGCCACCGGGAACGCACCTAATCAGTGCTGCAATGATGATTTGTTAAGGAAATTCACATGAATAGATTCGTAAAATGGCTTTTAAGCCTAATATTGATTGGCTTGGCTGGTTTGGCAGCCTATACTTGGATTATGTTCAATTGGAGCTACGGTAGTGGTGAGCGTGCTGGCTATGTGCAAAAGTTTTCCAACCGAGGCTATGTATGTAAAACCTGGGAAGGCGAGCTAGCTATGGTGTCCATGCCGGGAACCATGTCAGAAAAATTCCTCTTTACAGTGCGTGATGATGTTGTGGCACAAAAAATTAACGCTAATCTGGGCAAAAAAGTCGCCCTTAAATATGAGCAGCATATCGGATTGCCTACAAGCTGTTTTGGCGATACTGAGTATTTTGTATCTGATGTGACAGTTATAGAAGAGTAAAAAATAGGCAATAAAAAAATTTTGCTGTGACGCAACTTTATTTTTGTAATTTTTTGTGGTTAAAATCATGTAAGCGCAAGGTGCGCTGATATAAATATCTATAAGGAGCTTCACTTGAACAAAGCAGAACTAATCGCAGCGATTGCTGACGACGCTGAGATCTCAAAAGCCAAAGCTGAATTTGCATTGAATTCTGCTATTGAGCAAATCATTAAAGCTGTTACTAAAGGCGACTCAGTACAACTGATCGGTTTTGGTACTTTTTCTTCTGGTAAGCGCGCTGCACGTATGGGCCGTAACCCAAAAACTGGTGAGCCACTCAAAATTGCTGCTGCTAAAACTGTTAAGTTTTCTGCTGGTAAAGCATTTAAAGATTCAGTTAACAAGCGAAAGAAGTAATTCTTGCTTTGTTGATGAAAAAGCCTGGCATGCCAGGCTTTTTTGTTTCTAGGGTAAATGTAAAAAATTGGAACACATGCCTAAGCTCAAATCTTAGCTTTGTACCAAGCGTCGATGGCGATGAATACTCATCAAAATTCCAGCACCAAACCCCAGAGTCACTAAGGCAGTTCCTCCATAACTGATGAAAGGTAGTGGAACTCCAACCACGGGCAATAAACCACTCACCATACCGATGTTGACAAAGGCGTAGGTAAAGAAAATCAGTGTGACAGATGCGCCTAGCAGGCGAGTGAACAGATTCGGCGCACTAGCAGAGATGGCTAAGCCTCGTTTAATCAAAGCGAAGAAAAGTGCCAACATCACTAAGTTACCCAGCAAGCCAAACTCTTCCGAGAAAACAGCAAAGACAAAGTCGGTATGTTTTTCGGGAATAAATTCGAGATGGGCTTGCGTGCCCTGGAACCAGCCTTTACCAAAAAATCCACCTGAACCGATTGCAATCATCGACTGAATGGTATGAAAGCCTTTTCCAAGTGGGTCGCTACTCGGGTCGAGCAAAGTGCACACTCGATGTTTTTGGTAGTTATGAACTAGCGGCCACACAACATCTTGGGCGCAGATAGTACTGCCAAAAATAATGATGAGGATGATTCCAAATGCACCAATACCTATGAATGGGAGGATCCATTTCCACGGCAATCCAGCGAGAATGATTACATACATACCGGCAGCAAATACCAAGAGTGCAGTACCCAAGTCAGGTTGACGCGCAATGAGCAGCACTGGAATCCCAAGAATGATTGCTGCCACCCCATAGTCCCAAGACTTTTGAATGCCCTCCCGTTTTTGGAAGTACCAGGCCAACATGAGTGGCATTGCAATTTTCATGATCTCAGATGGTTGAATTACAAAACCAATATTGAGCCAACGTCTTGCACCTTTTTTAATTAACCCAAATATCGCGACTGCAATCAGCAGCGCAACTCCAATTCCATAAATCCATACTGCGGCCATCTCTAGCCACTTTGGTGGAATGCGAGAAACAGTCCACATCACCGCAAACGAAAGGACTAAGTTGCGCAACTCATCTTCAAAGCGAACGGGTGTATTTTGACTTGCAGATAAGAAGGTAATAAATCCAATGCCCGCTAAACCAAGCAGAATATAGCCTAGCTGGCGGTCTAGCCCGCTGAAAATGCTCAGGAATATTTGCTTTGCTTTGTTTATGGCGCTCTTTTCCATTCAGGAATCTCCTTTGGCCATTTACCTTCAAGATAAAAATCAAGTGCTTTACGCGCAATTGGCGCAGCATACTGTGCACCAAATCCTGCATTCTCAACAACCATCGCAATGACGATAGTGGGCTTTTCTGCAGGGGCAAAAGCAACGTACAAAGCATGATCGCGTAAAAATTCTGCTGTAGATCCGTGGTGATATTCTTTCGAATTCAAACTGAATACCTGCGCTGTTCCAGTCTTGCCGCCAACTTGGTATCCGGTACCTTTAAAAACGGATGCAGAGGTCCCAGAATTATTTACTTCGACCATCGCCTTCTTAACTATCTCAATATTCTCAGGCGCGAGATCAATTCGATAACTTTCCTTGGGTGTAGTCAGGGTGCGATTTCTTGTGAAGGGATCTTCAATTGCCTTTACTAAATGCGGCTTCATCACAATGCCGTTATTGGCTAAATTGGCCATGCCATGTGCTAGCTGCAAAATAGTAAATGCGTTATAGCCTTGACCAATGCCCAGAGAAATTGTTTCGCCTTCATACCATTTTTGTTGCTCTGGTTTTTTGAAGGTATTTTTCTTCCACTCGGTGGATGGCAGCACACCTTTTGATTCACCTTGTAGATCGATACCAGTAATTTGACCAAAGCCAAGTGGTTTCATGAAGTCATGCATCATGTTGACGCCCATATCACGTGCTAACAAGTAGTAGTAGGTATCACAAGACTCAACAATCGACTTTTGCATATCAACTATGCCGTGCCCACCTTTCTTGTCATCACGGAAGGTGTGGTTACCAAAATCAAAATAACCCGGGTCGGATATAGTTTGTGATGGCGTACGCTTTTTAGTTTCTAGAGCGGCGAGCGCCATAAATGGTTTATAGGTTGACCCCGGCGGATAAATTCCCTTAAGCGGGCGGTTATAGAGTGGTTTCTGTGGCGAGTCATTCAACTCTTTCCAGGTTAATGAGTCGATGCCCTCAACAAAGTCATTGGGATTAAAGTTAGGCTTAGAAACAAATGCCAAGATATCGCCAGTCTCAGGCTCAATCGCAACAAATGCACCCCGGAAATTTCCATAGAGTTGCTCAACTAAGTATTGCAGCTTGATATCAACCGAGAGCACCACATTTTTCCCTGGTACCGATGGTGAACTAGAAAGTGTGCGCACGGGTTTGCCGCCTGCAGTAATCTCCACCTCATCATATCCTGGCCTGCCTCGCAATACTGTTTCGTAACTTTGCTCTATGCCAATTTTCCCTACATAGTGAATGCCCGGCAGAAATGAAGTTTGTAGTGCATCAGGATCACCCGCTTTGGAGTTATCAATTTCAATTTGCATGCGCTCGATATCTTGCTTAGAGGCTCGCCCAATATAACCAATCAGATGCGAGGCTAGCTCGTTATAGGGGTACTCTCGAAAGCTTCGGGCACGTATTTCGACGCCTGGAAAGCGATAGCGATTAACCATAAAGCGGGCTGTTTCTACTTCGGTGAGCATCGATCTGAGGGGAAAGGTACCCATTTTGCGAGAATCTTCAAGTGAGCGCTTGAAATTTCTACGATCTCTGGGGGAAATCAACACAATTTGAGAGAGCTCATCGATCAGCTCATCAACATTGCCTTTAACTTCTTCGGCATTTACATCTAAGGTCAATGCTGAATAGTTTCTGCCAATAACGATTCCATTGCGGTCTATTAAAAGACCGCGATTTGCTGGTGCGGGAACTAATGCGATTCTATTGCTTTCTGCCAGCAGGGCGTATTTGCTATGACTCACTAGTTGCAGCCACACCAATCTCGTGACTAATAACAAGAAACAGAAGGTGACAAATAGGGTCGCAATATGAATGCGCTCTTGAAACGAGTCGAGATCTGGTTTTTTAAAAGAAACCATGTAATTTTTTAAAGCGGACGATTATGATCAACATCAATAGGGCGACGTTGAGGCGATAGCAAGATGCGTGTTGCTAAGGGCCACAGCATTCCCTCAATCAGCGCTTGAATGGCACCGGTGAGCGCCCCCCAATAGACTTCACCACTTAAGAACCAATGGGCGAGTACCGGGAATAATGAAACCAGCAGGAAGATAGGCAGCAAATGCATTGCTTGGGTGACGGCACTTAATGCAACGATTCGTCGGTGCCAAGAGATGGCTAAATAAGCCACCAATGAGTAGCTAAAAGCGTTAAGGCCTAACAAGTCAGAGTTATGAACATCCATCAACAAGCCAAGAATAAATGCAATTATTACGCCAACGTAGCGATGCTGGTGGATATTCCAAAATATGATGCAAATAATTAGCCAGTCTGGCACCCAGCCGTAATTTCCAATGGGTAAAAGATTTAGTAGTAGTGCGCAAAACAAGCTGAAATAAATAAAAACCGCATTTACTGGACGAAGAATATAGCCGCTTTGAAAGTCGATCATTGCATGCCTCGCGCGCGAGTTTGGCGACGCCCTAGAGTATTGGTCAGCGGTGCATCAGGCTTGCTGTTTGCAGTAGATGCTTTGGCATCCCATTGCGGATCGTAAAGTAATGCTAGAGCCTGTCGGTAGCGGTTTGCCGGTGCAACTGGCACACAAAAGACGTTAGAAGAATTTTTATCGGCATTTCGTTCAATGCGACTAATCACAGCTACTGCAAAGCCAGGGGGGTAAACGCCATCAATGCCTGAGGTAATCAACACATCGCCTACTTCTAAGTCGCTGGCCACCGGAAGGTAGCGCAGTTCAAGAGGGTTGCCACGCCCTACCCCAAAAACGGCCGCTCTTAAGCCATTACGTGCAATTTGTACGGGCACCGCAAAGTCACGATCCTCTAATAGAGACACTTCTGCAGAGTGATCGTAGACGCGTATTACTTGACCCAAGATGCCCGAATCACTTGCAATGGGATTGCCCAGCTTGAGACCGTCCTTACTGCCACGATTAATCACAATGCGCTGAGAAATTGGATTAGGTGGATTAAATAGAATTTCGACTGGTAATGTTTCGAATTGAACCTGCTTTTGCAAATCCATCAGCTGCCGTAGATTTTGGTTCTCTATCAGCAGAAACTCAGATTGATTGGCAAGCAAAGAGAGCTCCGCTTGCCGCATTTTCATTTTTTGATTTTCTATTTCTAGAGTTCCGCGACTAGTGAAGTATTCTGATGTCGCCTCAAAGACATTGCGCGGCATCATCATCACATACTCTAGTGGACGCAATAACCAATTGACGTTATTGCGAATGGGGTCTAGTGCCTTAAAACGAAAATCGATCAACATCAATGCGATGCTGATCGAAAGACAGACAATTAGTTTAACTAAAGCCGGAACGCCTTGTCTGAAAAGAGGTGGAGCGCTATGTTGCAATTCCCTAATCGACGCTTAAGTCAATTACTCTTGTGAGAATACGCCACCCAGCTTGTCCATGCGCTCTAATGCAATACCGCAACCACGAGCGACGCAAGTGAGAGGATCTTCAGCAACATGAATTGGAAGACCAGTTTCTTCTAGTAATAGGCGATCAAGGTCGCGTAATAGTGCGCCACCACCAGTTAGCATCATGCCACGCTCAGCAATATCTGATGCGAGCTCGGGAGGAATCTGTTCGAGAGCGGCTTTTACAGCAGTAACGATTTGATTCAATGGATCGGTTAATGCTTCCAAAATCTCATTGCTGGTAACAGTAAAGCTACGTGGAATACCTTCGGAAAGGTTACGACCTTTCACTTCCATCTCGCGTACTTCAGCCCCAGGAAAGGCAGAGCCGATCGTTTTTTTAATTAACTCAGCGGTTTGTTCCCCAATCAACATGCCGTAGTTACGACGAATGTAGTTTGTGATGGCTTCATCAAACTTATCGCCGCCTACCCGAACTGAACCCTTGTAAACCATGCCGCCAAGTGACATCACGCCAACTTCAGTTGTGCCGCCGCCAATATCAACGACCATAGAACCTGCCGCCTCAGAGACTGGCAGACCTGCGCCAATTGCAGCAGCCATGGGCTCTTCGATTAAAAATACTTGTGAGGCACCTGCACCTAGTGCAGATTCGCGAATAGCGCGACGCTCAACTTGGGTAGAGCCGCAAGGAACGCAAATAATGATACGCGGGCTTGGCTTGAGCAGCTTACTCTCATGTACCATTTTGATAAATTGCTTGAGCATCTGCTCAGTAATGGTGAAGTCGGCAATAACACCGTCTTTCATTGGGCGAATAGCCTCAATATTTCCAGGAACCCGTCCCAGCATGGCTTTTGCTTCTTTTCCAACTGCCAAAATGGTTTTTTTGCCATTTGGGCCGCCTTCAGTACGAATTGCCACAACTGAGGGTTCATCAAGCACAATACCCCGTTCACGCATGTAAATTAAGGTGTTGGCGGTGCCTAGGTCGATGGCTAGGTCATTAGAAAAGTAGCTGCGAAAAAAACCAAACATGATGTAGTGGGAAAATAAGTAAGTGTTAAAAAATATATTTATGAATGATACCCTAGCGCCCCATGAAACTGAATGATGTCCAGCGCATTGCGCACCTTTCCAGCCTTGACTTAAGTCAGGCAGAAGCCGAGGCGGTATTGCCTCAATTACAGGCCGTATTTGCTTTAGTTGAGGAGATGCAGGCTGTTGATACGAGTGGTCTCGCTCCTTTGGCCCACCCCATCCTCTTTTTGCGTGATTTAGCGCAACCTTTGCGAAGTGACACGGTGACCGAAGTAGATCATCGCGCTGAAAACATGCAATCTGCCCCCGCAGAGCGGGATGGCTACTTTTTAGTCCCAAGGGTGATCGAATGAGCTGGCATCAAATTCCTGTTGCATTGATGTCTAAAGCATTGGCAGCTAAAGAGGTCTCCAGCGTTGAGTTGACGCAGTACTTTCTGAGCCGGATTGAGGTCGGAAAACATTGGAATGCATATCTTGATGTAAGTGCTCACTTAAGTTTAAATCAAGCTTCCAAAGCAGATAAAATTATTGCCTCTGGTAAGGCTGGAAAGTTAACGGGCGTACCGGTTGCCCACAAGGACGTCTTCGTAACACGTGGCTGGAAGTCGACAGCAGCCTCCAAAATGCTCGAGGGTTACCTCAGCCCATTTGATGCGACAGTAGTATCAAATCTCGGGATTCCGGATGAGCTGAACCCATATGGAGCTGGCATGGTTTGCCTTGGCAAGACCAATATGGATGAGTTCGCCATGGGCTCCTCTAATGAAAATTCAGCCTATGGTCCAGTTTTAAATCCTTGGAATTCAGAATATGTTGCTGGAGGCTCATCTGGAGGATCTGCAGCGGCAGTAGCAGCCGGGTTAGCTCCAATTGCGACAGGTACAGATACTGGCGGCTCCATTCGTCAGCCAGCGGCTTTTTGCGGATTAACCGGCATCAAGCCTAGTTATGGGCGCGTATCTCGCTACGGAATGATTGCATACGCCTCATCTTTGGATCAGGCTGGCCCTATGGGGAAGACCGCAGAAGACTGTGCTTTATTGCTAACAGCAATGTCTTCCCATGATCCACGCGACTCCACCTCACTGGCAGATTCTGGAGAGGACTACGGTCGCTACCTCACACAGTCTTGGAAAGACGGCGGTATAAACACTGCAAAACCACTGGAGGGATTACGAGTTGGCCTGCCAAAAGAATTCTTTGCAGAAGGCCTTGCTCCAGAAGTAGCCAATGCAGTCAATGCTGCTGCAAAAGCCTTGCAGGATTTAGGCGCGGAGTTGTTGGAGGTTAGCCTGCCCAAAACTAAGTTATCCATTCCGGTCTATTACGTTTTAGCTCCAGCCGAAGCCTCCAGTAATTTGAGTCGCTTTGATGGCGTGCGCTATGGACACCGTGCCAATGAATATCGCGACTTATCTGACATGTATAAGAAATCGCGCACCGAAGGTTTTGGTGCGGAAGTAAAGCGTCGAATCTTAGTTGGAACTTATGTGCTTTGTCATGGCTATTACGATGCATATTATTTGCAGGCGCAAAAAATTCGCCGCATCATTGCAGCCGACTTTCAGACAGCATTTGAAAAATGCGATGTGATCTTGGGGCCTGTAGCCCCTGATGTAGCCTGGCGCTTAGGTGAAAAATCAAAAGATCCTGTGCAGATGTATTTAGAAGATATTTACACGCTCTCAACTAACTTAGCAGGGTTACCGGCGATGAGTGTTCCTTGCGGATTTAATTCAAGTAATTTGCCAATTGGCATGCAGTTAATAGGAAACTATTTTTCTGAGGCGCACTTACTCCAAGTGGCACACCAATATCAGCAAAATAGTGACTGGCATTTGCGTCAAGCAAGCGAGGTGGCATGATGCAATGGGAAATCGTGATCGGTCTAGAGACCCATGCGCAGCTACAAACACAATCTAAAATATTTAGCGGGGCGAGTACGCGTTTTGGCGCAAGCCCCAATACGCAAGCCTGTGCCGTTGACTTAGCTTTGCCTGGAGTATTGCCAGTATTAAATCGTCAAGCAGTTGAGCATGCCATTCGTTTTGGTTTAGCAGTCAACGCCAAGATTTCGCCAGCAAGTATTTTCGCTCGCAAAAATTATTTCTATCCTGACTTGCCAAAGGGTTACCAGATAAGCCAGATGGATCTTCCTGTAGTCGTTGGTGGACATCTGGAAATATTGGTTGGCGATGAAGTCAAGGTAGTGGAACTCACCCGCGCCCACATGGAAGAAGATGCCGGAAAGTCGGTTCACGAAGAAGGCTTCTTAGGTCCGCACGGCGAGGCGTCCAGCGGTATAGACTTAAATCGCGCTGGTACCCCATTGCTGGAAATTGTGACTGAGCCAGTAATGCGCAGCGCTGCGGAAGCAGTTGCCTATGCAAAAGCACTTCATACCCTGGTTGTTTGGCTTGGGGTATGTGACGGCAATATGCAAGAAGGCTCTTTCCGTTGCGATGCCAATGTATCCGTTCGCCCTGTAGGCCAGAAAGAATTTGGTACCCGTTGCGAAATTAAGAACTTAAATTCCTTCCGCTTTTTGGAAGAGGCAATTCAATACGAGGTACGTCGCCAAATTGAATTGATTGAGGATGGTGGCAAAGTTGTTCAAGAAACCCGCCTTTACGATCCCGATCGTCAAGAGACTCGCAGTATGCGAAGCAAAGAAGATGCAAATGACTATCGCTATTTCCCGGACCCAGATTTATTGCCAGTAGTGATTGATGACGCCTGGATTGCTGCTGTGCGCAGCAAGATGCCAGCTTTACCGGCACAGCTTCGTGAGCAGTGGCAAAGTGAATTCGGCTTAAGCGCCTACGATACACAATTACTCACGCAAGATCGTGACACTGCCAAAGTATTTGGAGAGCTACTTGCGATTGTTGGCAAGTCTTTGGCAAAGGCTGCAGCGAACCTGATTGCAGGTGAGTTTGCTTCATCACTCAATCGCGCTGGTATTGTTACTGCAGATGCACCATTAAAAGCTGAACATTTAGCGCCACTATTAACTCGCGTAGCCGATGGCACAATTTCTAACAAGATTGCAAAAGATATCTTCGCAATTTTGTGGGAAGAGGCTATCGCAGGCCAAAAAATGAGTACTGTTGATCAAGTGATTGATGGCAAAGGTTTGAAGCAGATTAGCGATAGTGGTGAACTTGAGGCCATGATCGATACCGTGTTGGCGGCCAATGAGAGGTCAGTTGAAGAGTTCCGCTCTGGCAAGGAAAAAGCATTTAATGCTTTGGTAGGGCAGATTATGAAGGCCTCGCAGGGCAAGGCTAATCCAGGGCAAGTGAATGAGCTTCTGCGTAAAAAACTGAGCTAAAAAAATTAAATTAAAAAATAAGCGAGAAAAAGACAGATGAGCGCGATCGATCCTAAGCAGGCCGAACAAGAAGAATTGGTGGCAGAGTGGTTACGCGCTACCCCAGGTTTTTTTGAGCGCTATGCCAATCTCTTAAATGAAATTCGTTTAAAGCATCCCCACGAGGATCGTGCGATCTCCTTGCAAGAGCGCCAGATGACCTTGTTGCGTACACAGAATCAAGAGCTCAATCGTCGCCTAAGTGAAATGCTGCACTTTGGCAGTCGCAATGACAAAACCCAGCAAAGCTTAGTGGCTTGGTTATTGCGTTTAATGCGCGCTAACACCAAGGCGGATGTGGAGTCTGCAGTGACCGCAGGTTTGGCAGAAGTGTTTGAAGTCGAGTCGGCACAACTCTTGTCACCCAATACAGCATTTGGCCCATGGATTGATACGCCGCTATGCGGTTCTGCTAAAGAGCTAGCTGCAGCGAGCGTAGATTTATTGGCAACTCAAGTGACTATCGATTCTGAGTGGCAAAGCATGGTAGCTATTGGTCTGCCATTAGGTAAAAGTATTGGCGTAGCGCAATCGCCAGCAGTACTTTTATTAGCAAGCAAAGACGAATTCCGTTTTACTGCTGATATGGGCGCGTTCTATTTGCGTCAGATTGCTGAACTTACTGCTGCAGCTTTGGATCGTATCCAGGCTTATGAGCCAAGCACCAGCTGATCTGCACCCCTTAGTGCAGGAGTACTTGCATGAGCTGCATGTATTAAGGCAGCTCTCACCACATACGCTTAAAGCTTACCGCATGGATCTTGGTGAGTTACAGACATTAGCAACAGATGATGCCGTCGAGTTGTTAAAGGTTACCAATGCTCATGTACGTCGCTGGGCTGGTCGCTTGCACTCGAAAGGGAAGTCATCTCGCACGATTGCAAGAGCGCTATCTGCTTGGCGTGGCTGGTACGACTGGCTGACTGAAAAAGATGCACGACGTGATGCGCAGGCAGGCAGGATTACCGCAAATCTAGTTGCCAATCCTGTTGATGATGTGAAGGCTCCCAAACGCCCGAAGTCTTTACCAAAAGCCCTTTCAGTCGAGCAGGCACTCTCTTTAGTCAATCAAGCAGTCAAGGAGGCTGAAGAAAAAAAGGATCTAGAGACTGTGCGTGATGCCGCGATCATTGATTTGTTGTATTCCTCTGGCCTGCGTTTATCTGAGCTTTTAGGTATTGATGTGATGCAAAGCAAGGATCGTCAGCATGAGTCTGCTGGCTGGCTGGATTGGGATGCTGCAGAAGTAACGGTTTTGGGTAAGGGTGGTAAACGTCGCTCAGTTCCGATTGGTGGACCAGCAATGCAATCCCTCAAAGTCTGGCGTGCTACTCGAGAATTTCTTGAGCAGGCAGATGTATCAATGGCTTTATTTATCTCCGCTACGGGCGCACGTTTATCTCCCCGCACTGTTCAGGCGCGCTTACGTACCTTAGCCATGCGGGCAGGCCTTCCCACCCACGTGCATCCGCATATGATGCGCCATAGCTTTGCTAGCCATGTATTGCAGTCTTCTCAGGATTTGAGGGCGGTGCAGGAGATGTTGGGTCACGCCAGCATCGCCAGCACCCAGATTTACACCTCTTTAGACTTCCAGCATCTGGCACAGGCATATGACAAGGCGCATCCCCGTGCGAAAGCTGGCAAAGCTTGAAGAACTCGGTAAGATAGAAAGGTTTCCCGATTGGGGAATGCATTTATAGATTTTGATAGGATCAAAGATGGCGTTAATTCCGGTAACAATTCTTACAGGCTTTTTAGGTAGCGGCAAAACTACTTTGCTCAAATATATTCTGACTGAGCAACACGGCAAAAAAATTGCCGTGATTGAAAACGAGTTTGGCGAAGAAAATATCGATAACGACATCTTGGTTCAAGACAATCAAGAGAACATTGTGCAAATGAGCAATGGTTGTATTTGCTGCACAATTCGTGGAGATCTGGTTGAAGCCCTGAATGAGCTTTGGGAGCAACGTCGGGATAAGAAAATTAGCTTTGAGCGCGTGGTTATTGAAACTACTGGAGTGGCTAATCCAGGGCCGGTGGCTCAAACTTTCTTTATGGACGATGACGTAGCCGACCACTATGTTCTGGATGCCGTAGTCACTTTGGTGGATGCCAAGCATGGCCCACAACAACTAACTGAACATGAAGAGGCGCAGCGCCAAGTGGGCTTTGCAGATCAAATCTTCATCACTAAGACGGATTTAGTAACGCCTGCCGAGGTGGATGCCTTGCGCAATCGCCTAATGCATATGAACCCCCGCGCCCCAATTCAGGGAATTTCTAAAGGAGTCGTTCCTTTGGATGCCGTCTTGGATCTCAAGGGTTTTAACTTGAACGCGAAGCTCGATATTGATCCTCATTTTCTAGGGCAAGACGATCATGATCACGCTGCTTGTGGCCATGACCACAGTCATGACCATCACGACCATAGTCACGGTCACCATGATCACGCGGGCCATACAGACCGCATCCAATCCTTCGTTTTTCGTAGTGATAAACCCTTTGACCATAAAAAATTAGAGGACTTCCTAGGGGGTATTTTGGAGGTCTTCGGGGAGAAGATGTTGCGCTACAAAGGCGTCCTCTATGTAAAGGGTAGCAATCGAAAAGTCGTGTTCCAGGGCGTCCATCAGATGATGGGTAGTGATATGGCTGGTTTATGGGGTGCTGAACCCAAGCAAACCCGCATGGTTTTTATCGGGATAGATTTGCCCAAAGATACCCTGCTGGCTGGGCTTGAGGGCTGTTTAGTCTAGGAAATTTACAGTACAATCCGCCGCCACAGCCAATATTGATAAATATTGGCTAAAGGGTAATAAAACTTTGGCAGAATGAAGTAATAATGATTTAGATCCATGGAAAGAATGAAATGACGGTAAAAACACCAACGAAATCTTCGGCTGCAGCAAAAGCCCCAAGTAAAGCGGCAAGCGCAAAAGTTGCCAAAGGTGCGCCTCTAACAGAAGCTGAGTTACTCAAGATGTCCGAAAAGGACTATATGAATGCCGGCCAGTTAGATTTTTTCCGTCAGAAGTTGTTGACCCTAAAGGGTGACATTCTGAAGAATGCTTCGGAGACAACAGAGCATTTACGTGAAAACATTTTGGTTCCTGATCCAGCTGATCGTGCAACGATTGAAGAAGAGCATGCTCTTGAGTTGCGCACACGTGATCGTGAGCGCAAGCTATTGAAAAAAGTTGAGCAGGCTTTAGCCCGAATTGAATCTAGTGATTACGGTTGGTGTGAGGAGACCGGTGAGCCGATCGGCCTGAACCGTCTTATTGCGCGCCCAACAGCCAATCTCTCTCTAGAGGCGCAAGAGCGCCGTGAGCTGCGTCAAAAGTTGTTTGGCGATTAATTTACTAGACCGAATACAAAAGCAGCAATGACAACGCAATCCCCATCTATTAGTGACATCTCTCCTTTACTAAAGGCGGAGATTTTGGCTGAGGCCTTGCCCTACATTCGGACTTATCACGGTAAGACTATTGTGATTAAGTACGGTGGAAATGCGATGGTCGAAGAGCGCCTGAAAGAAAGCTTTGCACGCGATGTCATTTTGCTGAAGCTGGTTGGCATGAACCCGGTGGTGGTTCATGGCGGCGGCCCACAAATTGATGAGGCTCTCAAGAAGATTGGTAAGACCGGTACCTTTATTCAAGGTATGCGCGTGACCGATGAAGAGACCATGGAAGTGGTTGAGTGGGTTCTCGGCGGCGAAGTGCAGCAAGACATTGTGATGCTGATTAATCACTTTGGCGGTCAAGCAGTTGGTTTAACTGGCAAAGACGGTGGCTTGATTCGTGCAAAAAAGATGCTGGTTGCCGACGAAAAGAAGCCTGGCGAAACTATTGATTTAGGTTTTGTTGGTGAGATTGAGGCGATTAATCCTGCAGTTGTAAAAGCATTGCAGGATGATGCCTTTATTCCGGTGATCTCTCCCATTGGATTTAGTGAAGAAGGTCAGGCCTACAATATTAATGCTGACTTAGTAGCTGGCAAGATGGCGGAAATTTTGCATGCAGAGAAATTAGTCATGATGACTAACATTCCTGGTGTGATGGATAAAAGCGGTAATCTTTTGACCGACCTGACTGCCCGTGAAATTGATGGCTTATTTGCTGACGGTACTATTTCTGGTGGTATGTTGCCAAAGATTTCTTCTGCATTAGACGCGGCAAAGAGTGGTGTAAATTCAGTGCACATTATTGATGGACGAATTGAGCACTCCTTATTGTTAGAGATTCTGACAGAGCAAGCATTCGGCACGATGATTCGTTCCCGCTAATAGCTGAACAAGAGATATAAATATGCGTGATTCTTTTGACCCCGCTGCATCAGAGATCGAAGTGACGGCTGCCGAGGAGGGCAAGACACGCAAGCGCCCACGCCCGGGGGAGCGCCGCCTCCAGATTTTGCAAGTGTTGGCAGAGATGTTACAAAATCCCAAAGGTGAGCGTGTAACGACCGCGGCATTGGCTGCAAAAATTCAAGTTTCTGAAGCAGCGCTTTATCGACATTTCGCTAGTAAGGCTCAGATGTTTGAGGGCTTGATTGCATTTATTGAGCAAACAGTTTTTGGTCTGATTAATCAGATCAATCAAAAAGAAGAATCTGGGCTTGCCCAGGCTCGTGGCATCTTGCAGATGCTTTTATTCTTTGCAGAAAAGAATCCTGGTATGACTCGCGTACTCTTGGGCGATGCCCTATTGCAAGAAGACGATCGCTTACAAGAGCGTATTACACAAGTGCTGGATCGTGTTGAGGCATCTTTAAAGCAGGCGCTGCGTATCGCTCTAACTCAGGATGGCCCTTGGGCAAATGTGCCTCAAGATGAAGTTAGTATTCGCGCAACAATGTTGATGAGTTATGTTTTGGGTCGCTGGCACCGTTTTGCTCGCAGCGGCTTTAAGAAGCTTCCAACCGAAGCATCTGATATTAGCCTTCGCATTCTTCTGTCCGAATGAGCGAGTTACACCTCTCTAGAAATACTATCCATTTTGCCGAGCCCTTGCCTTTGCAAAGTGGCGCCATCTTATCTGGCTACGATTTAATAATTGAAACTTACGGCAAGCTCAATGCCGATAAAAGTAATGCTGTATTAGTTTGTCACGCATTAAATGCATCGCACCATGTGGCTGGACCCAATCCGGATGATGCGAAAGATATCGGCTGGTGGGACAACATGATTGGGCCAGGCAAGCCAGTAGATACAAATCACTTTTTTGTGATTGGTGTTAATAATTTAGGCTCTTGCTTTGGGTCCACTGGACCCATGAGTATTAATCCTGCCAGTAGCAAGCCTTATGGCGCTGATTTCCCGGTGATTACGGTGGAAGATTGGGTAAACACCCAGGCGCGCTTAGCCGATAAGTTGGGCATTCGCCGTTTTGCGGCGGTAATGGGAGGAAGTTTAGGTGGCATGCAGGCATTGGCTTGGTCAATTCAGTTTCCAAAACGCCTTGCACATTGCCTAGTTATTGCATCAACACCAAAACTCAGTGCACAGAATATTGCATTTAATGAGGTAGCTCGTAATGCGATTTTGTCTGACCCAGATTTTCATGGTGGTAATTACTATGAGCATGGCGTAGTGCCAAAGCGTGGCCTCAAGTTGGCTCGCATGGTCGGACATATTACCTATTTATCTGATGATGACATGGCGGAAAAATTTGGGCGCGAGCTACAAAGGCCTAGTGGCGAATCTCAAGACTATCGCTTTAGCTTTGATGTGGAGTTTGAGGTTGAAAGCTATTTGCGTCATCAAGGTGACAAGTTCTCTACTTACTTTGATGCCAATACCTATTTGCTGATCACTAGAGCGCTAGATTATTTTGATCCTTCTCGTCGTTATGAAGGCAGTTTGAATCGTGCTCTAGCGGAAGTGCAAGCCAAGTTCTTGGTAGTGAGCTTCTCTACAGATTGGCGCTTCCCACCCAATCGCAGTCGCGAGATTGTGGAATCCTTGCTCAGCAATAAGAGTGAGGTCAGTTATGCAGAGATTGATGCGCCACATGGACACGATGCTTTCTTATTGGATGACCCGCGCTATCACAATCTGATTCGTGCTTATTTTGAACAAATGCTCGAGGTGAAGGCATGAAGCGCGCAGACTTTGCCGCAATAGCGAATTGGATTGCGCCTAATAGCGAGGTGCTTGACCTTGGCTGTGGTGATGGCAGCTTCTTAGAGTATTTGCAAAAACAAAAACCCGTGCACGCTTACGGGGTTGAGATTGACGATGCGCGCGTACTTTCTTGTGTGCAAAAAGGTTTGAACGTTATTCAGCAAAATCTTGAAGGGGGCTTGGCACTCTTTGAGAACAATAGTTTTGATACGGTTGTGCTCTCACAAACGCTACAAACTATTCACGAAACTGAAAAGATCTTGCGTGAAGTGGTTCGGGTTGGTAAGGAGTCGGTTGTTTCTTTTCCAAACTTCGGCCATTGGTCACACCGCGTAGCTGTTGGCTTTGGCCGCATGCCAGTTTCTAAAAGCCTGCCTTACCAGTGGTACAACACACCCAATGTGCGTGTTCTTACTGTTGCTGATTTCGAAAAATTAGCCTCGAGTTTAGGCTTACAGATTTTGGATCAATGCATTCTGCATGAGGGGCGGCAAGTTACCTTGATGCCTAATCTTTTTGGAAGCCTAGCGCTGTTCCGCGTTCGACGTGCTTAGTAGCCCTCAGTCCTGGCTAAAAGATTTTCGGGTCTATCTCGAATGGCCCTGCCTTCGAATGCTCTTCTTGGGATTCTCTGCAGGCCTGCCGCTATTACTGATTTTAGGAACGCTGAGCTTTTGGCTAAGAGAGGCTGGCATTGATCGCAGCACGATTGGTTACCTGACTTGGGTTGGCTTAATCTATGCCTTTAAGTGGATGTGGGCGCCTTTAGTGGATCGATTGCCTATCCCCTTGCTTGCAAAATTATTTGGTAGAAGGCGTAGCTGGCTACTTTTTGCACAATTGTTGATTGTTCTTGGACTGGTGGGTATGGCCAGCATTGATCCTAAGGTTCAACTGACGCCGATTGTGTGGTGTGCACTTTTGGTTGCCTTTGGTTCTGCCACTCAAGATATTGCTTTAGATGCTTTCCGAATTGAGTCAGCCGATAGTGACCATCAGGCCGCCTTAGCAGCTACTTATCAAACAGGGTATCGACTTGCGTTAATTTGGTCTGGTGCTGGTGTTCTCTGGTTGGCTGCCCGCGCAGAATCTGGTATGGCTGCTTATGATCCAGCTGCCTGGCAATTTGCTTATCTTTGCATGGCACTCTCTATCGGTGTAGGTGTGGTCACTACCTTGTTTAGTAAAGAGCCCGTTCGCATTGAGCTTGCAAAAGCACGCAATGCAAAAGCATGGCTACATCAAACTTTGATTGAGCCATTTGCAGACTTTATTAAGCGTTACGGTTGGCACGCTATTTTAATTTTGTCTTTAATTGCCATCTATCGGATTAGTGATGTGGTAATGGGTATTATGGCCAACCCGTTTTATGTTGATATGGGCTATACCAAAGATGAGGTGGCAGCAGTGAGCAAGGTCTTTGGTGTTGTGATGACATTGGTCGGCGCCTGCGTTGGAGGCGTACTCACTTTGCGTTTCGGCGTGATGCGGATTTTGTTTTTGGGTGCGATTTTATCGGCCGTCAGTAATTTATTGTTTGCTTGGCTTGCCACGCAGGGCCATGACTTACATGGCTTGATCTGGGTAATCTCTGCCGATAACTTGAGTTCTGGTATCGCAACGGCTGCGTTTATTGCATTCCTGTCGGCGCTAACGAATGTTCAGTACTCCGCAACACAGTACGCCCTGTTTAGTTCGATGATGCTGTTATTGCCAAAGTGGTTGGCTGGTTTCTCTGGCGTTTTTGTTGATAGCTTTGGTTACTCAAGTTTTTTTATTAGCACTGCGATTATTGGTGCGCCAGTATTAATTCTGATTTGGCTCACTATTCACTTCAAAGTAGTGGAATTTAAAAAGCACGACTCACAGGTTTCTAAATAGACCAGTCGTAATCTACTGTCAGTGGCGCATGATCTGAGAAACGCTCATCTTTATACACGGCAGTATGTTTAGCTCTTGCTGCAATCTCTGGGGTGGTGATGTGATAGTCGATACGCCAACCTACGTTCTTTGCATACGCTTGACCACGATTGCTCCACCAGGTGTAGCAGGTATCAGTAGCCTCAGGCTCTAGCTTTCTGTAGACGTCTACATAACCAACTTTGCTAAACAGGTTTGTTAGCCAAGCGCGCTCTTCAGGCAAAAACCCCGAGTTCTTGAGATTGCCTTTCCAGTTCTTGAGGTCAATCTCATTATGGGCAATATTCACATCGCCACACAGCACAATCTCGCGTCCTGACTTTTTGAGCTCAACTAGGTGTGGCAAGAAAGAATCCAGGTACCGATACTTAGCCTCCTGTCTTTCTGGCGAGCTCGAGCCTGAGGGCATGTATACCGAGATCACCGAAAGCTTTTTGAATCGAGCTTCGACATAGCGACCTTCAGCATCAAACTCGGCGTTGCCATAGCCGTAGAGCACCTTGTCAGGCTGATGTGGGGTATAGATGCCACAACCGCTGTAGCCCTTTTTTTCGGCATGATGAAAGAAGCCATGCAGGCCGTCTGGATTGAGGATGGCATCATCCAGATCATCCTGCTGAGCCTTGAGCTCTTGCATGCAGACAAAGTCCGCTTTTTGCTTTACAACCCAAGGCAAGAAGCCTTTTTTGACCGCTGAGCGGATACCGTTGAGGTTGGCAGAAATGATGCGTAACATATAGGCCTATGAGCTCAAAAAATTCTAATCAAGATAACTTTATTCAATTTGCCCTAGAGGCAAATGTTTTGTCGTTTGGGGAGTTTAAAACTAAAGCGGGACGACTTTCTCCTTATTTCTTCAATGCCGGTGGATTTAATGATGGCGCCCGTTTAAGTGCGCTAGGCCGCTATTACGCCAAAGCCTTGCAAGAATCTGGTCTCCAATACGACATGCTGTATGGCCCTGCTTATAAGGGAATTACTTTAGCTGCTGCAACAGCAATTGCATTGGCTGATACTGGTCGTAATGTGCCTTATGCCTACAACCGTAAAGAAGCAAAGGACCATGGTGAGGGCGGCTCTTTGGTGGGCGCCCCAGTCAAAGGTAAGGTAGTCATCATTGATGATGTGATTTCTGCGGGGACGTCTGTGCGAGAGTCTGTCAAACTGATTCGGGATGCGGGTGCAGAGCCGGCAGCAGTATTAATTGCCTTGGATCGTATGGAAAAGTCAGGAACTGCCACTGACATTGGAGATCAGTCAGCAGTCCAAGCGGTGGAGCAAGAATTTGGCTTACCAGTCGTTGCAATTGCGAACTTGGCAGACTTGATGGCTTTCCTGACAAGCTCCAGTAATACCGAGCTAACAAGTTACCTACCAGCTGTGAAAGCTTATCGCGAGAAATACGGCATTTAATCTCAAGATCAGCTCCGCTCTTTAGATTGTTGTTTCACCCTCGAACACGGTAATCGCTGGGCCAGTCATGATGACAGGCTGAGCCACTTCATTGATCATGCCACCCCAGGTAATTTGTAAGTCACCACCACGGGTATGCACTGTGACTGGTGAATCCAGTGAGCCACGACGAATGCCCGAGACTACTGCGGCGCAGGCGCCGGTGCCGCAAGCAAGAGTCTCGCCAGCGCCACGCTCAAATACACGCAACTTGATTTCTTTACGATTCAGAATTTGCATATAGCCTGCATTGACTCTTTTCGGAAATGCCGCATCCTTTTCGATTGATGGACCTTCTTCAAGAACGGGTGCACTATCGACATCACCTACCACTTGGACTGCATGAGGATTGCCCATCGAGACTACGCTGATCCAGCTGTCGTGTGCAGCAGGGGTTTTAATAGGTAGCGCGTAGAGCATTTCATGAAACTCTTGCTTACTTGCTAAGCCGCTAGCGTTGAAAGGAATTTGGCTATGCTCAAAAATCGGCGCGCCCATATCCACTTCTACCTGACCATCATCATGAGATCTGAGTGTGAGTACGGTATGCGCTACTTCAACGCGCAAGGGATTTTTCGTGGATAGACCTTGGTCGAGCACAAACCGAACAAAGCAACGTGAGCCATTGCCACATTGCTCAACCTCACCACCATCCGAATTAAAAATACGATAACGAAAATCAGCATCAGGGCGCGTGGCTTTTTCAACCAGCAGAATTTGATCGGCGCCAATACCAAATTGGCGATGGGCTAGTTTTTGCCACTGCTCGCGTGTAATGTCGCTAAGATCTTGATCAATCCCATTGAGCACAATGAAATCATTACCGGCACCATGCATTTTGGTGAAGCGTAATGTGCGTGCGGATATATTTAAATTCGTGCTCAAAAGAAATCCAATTAGTTGTAAAGACTTGGCTCACCAGGCGGCCGATGCTTAAAGCGTTTATGTACCCAATAGTACTCTGCCGGCCTTTCTCGAACAAGGTCTTCGATGTATTTGTTTAGGCGTGCGGTATCTGCTTCCACATCCTCTGTTGGGAAGCTGGGAAGTGGGGCGCTGATATTGCAGATATAGGCTTTGCGATCGGGATTCAAAGTGGTGGTCATCAGGCAGACTTCTGCACCGCTGAGCCTGGCTAAACGCGAGACTGAGGTGATCGTATTTGTCTGAATGCCAAAGAAGGGCACGAAAACAGAGTCGCGTGGACCGAGATCAATATCGGGCGCAATAAAAATAAAGTTGCCCGTTTGAATCTCTCGAATTAAATCACGTAAGCGACTTTGTCTCTCAATGGATTTCCCCCCGAAACGATTTCTCCATTCAATCATTTTTTGATTGAAGAAGGGGTTCTTCATATTTTGGTAGAGCCCTGCACCGCGCGGCCAGTCATGCTCACTGGCTAAAACGGAGAGGGCCATGAAACCACCTTCAAGCCCAACAAAGTGAGGGTTGATTAGGAGGCGTGGCTTACGATCACCCAGAGTAATCGCAGAGTTAATGGTGACGATATCAGTGATTTGTTTGCCACTACCGAGCCAAATGCGACTCCTCTCGATTACGCTGCGCCCAAATAATTTCCAATGCTCTAGTGCAAGTGCATCAATTTCATCTTCGCTCAGATTGGGAAAGCACAAGCGTAAATTCGTTTTAACAACCTTGGCACGCTCATTGGGTATGTGTGCTGCTAACCAGCCGAGACTGTAGCCGGTCTGAATGGTGAGGCCATAAGGTAAAAATGCAAACAGGCGCAACAGGTTTAGCGCTAGAAAATTGAAAACATTTTGTAACCAGGTCATGAGAATTAATTATAAATTTATTAACTAATTGCTTGGTGGTAATTCTGCTCCACTTGGATGTTTGTAGCGGTTATAGGCCCAGATGAATTGATTGGGCGCAACTAGGATTGCATTCTCAATGGCAATGTTTAGTTCGGCAGCCGCTAGCGTGGAATCCTCAGAAAGCGGCCCCAGTCTCTTGGCTTGCATGAGCCAGCCTTTACCCAGTCCTTTACGTTTGGCGGTAAACATCACAACAGGTGTGTTGTTACGATTCGCTAAGCGTGCTGGCAGCGGGGTTGTATAAGCTAAGCGCCCAAAGAAGGGTACCCAAACGCCTTCACCGCCACTTGGCACTTGATCTGGAAGAATGCCAATGGCCTCGCCTCGCGTGAGGGCGCGCGTCATTTGACGAACGCCGTTCAGGTTGGTTGGTACGAAATGCATATTGGGGTAGGCGCGACCCTCTTCAACCACTTCGTTGAGCCATTCTTGGCGGGAGGGGCGATAGAGGATGGTGGCAGGGAAGTGCTGAGCCAATACTCGGGGAATGATTTCAAAGCCGCCAAGGTGCGGCGTGAGCATGACTAGGCCATGACCTTCATTGATGGCTGCCTCGACTAGATCCCAGTCTTGTATTTCAACCAGGGAAAGTGCTTTTTTGGGATTGCGCCAAATCCACAGGCTGTCTGAGAAGAGCTGCCCGGAGGCCGCCGCCGCATTCCAGATTTGAAGTGGGAGATGATGGCTTTTAATAACCGCCTCATATTGAGGGTGAAAAAGTGATCGATATTGCTTGGATCCTACATAGGCCAATATCCCTAAGGCAGCCCCAATGACCTGAACTAGGAATAAGGGCAACACTGCAATTGCAGCGAGGGTTAGCTTGAGAAGGAGTTTGCGCACCCTCTAATGATATTCAATGCGGGCGATAGGGCTAAATTTCCACTGATGCTTGATGAATAAGGCATTTTTCGGATAGAATTCATACATCGCTGAGTTAAGGCAACTTGCAGGGCGATTCATAAATTCTGCTAAAGCGTCGCCGTTGAAATTCCTGGCACGTCGAGTTGTCCTATAGATCGTGTTAATTTTTAAAGGAATATGCAATGGCAAATGATTACTTCTTCACCTCAGAATCAGTTTCTGAAGGTCATCCCGATAAAGTAGCAGACCAAATTTCTGATGCCATCTTGGATTCGATCCTGGCTCAGGATCCAACTGCGCGTGTAGCTGCGGAAACCCTGTGTAATACCGGACTGGTAGTTTTGGCTGGTGAAATCACTACACACGCAAACGTGGACTACATCCAAGTAGCTCGTAACACCTTGCGTGAAATTGGTTACGATAATACTGACTATGGCATTGACTACAAAGGTTGTGCCGTATTGGTCGCTTATGACAAACAAAGCCCTGACATCGCTCAGGGTGTTGATAAGGCGCATGACGACGGCCTAGATCAAGGTGCTGGTGATCAAGGTTTGATGTTTGGTTATGCCTGTGATGAAACTACAGAGCTCATGCCTTTGCCAATTCATTTGTCACACCGCTTGGTTGAGCGTCAATCTCAATTGCGCCGTGATGGCCGTTTGAACTGGTTGCGCCCAGATGCCAAGTCTCAAGTGACCTTGCGTTACGTGGATGGTAAGCCTGACTCAATCGATACCGTAGTTCTTTCCACGCAGCATGATGAAGAAATTTCTCTTGAGAAATTGCGTGAAGCAGTGATCGAAGAAATTATCAAACCGGTATTGCCAAAGTATTTGATCAAAGGTGCAATTAACTTCTTGGTAAATCCAACAGGTCGATTTGTGATTGGTGGCCCGCAAGGCGATTGTGGTCTGACAGGTCGCAAGATTATTGTCGACACTTACGGCGGCGCGGCTCCTCACGGCGGCGGCGCGTTCTCAGGTAAGGATCCTTCTAAGGTAGACCGTTCTGCTGCCTACGCTGGCCGTTATGTGGCTAAGAATGTGGTTGCTGCAGGTTTGGCAAGCAAGTGCTTGATTCAAATCTCTTACGCTATTGGTGTAGCGAAGCCAACTTCAGTGATGGTGAGCACTTTTGGTACCGGCAAGATCTCTGACGAGAAGATTGCGCAATTGGTATCGGAGCATTTTGATTTGCGTCCAAAAGGCATCGTCAAGATGTTGAACCTCTTGCGCCCGATTTATCGCAAGACTGCTGCATATGGCCACTTTGGTCGTGAGGAACCAGAATTTACTTGGGAACAGTGCGATAAGGCGCCTGTATTACGTGCAGCTGCTGGCTTGTAATCTGCTTTCTAGGTAGTAAATTGGCAGTATGTTGTTGTATTGAGGCGAAATATGGCGAAATTGATTACAATTTCGCCATACCTTCAAGGAGCGTTGCAAGGAATACTGAGAACCAGTGTTTCCCCAGGCTTGAAGGGAGTGAACTCCTAGATAACCCCAGAGTTTGCTAATTGCAACTGCGCTCGCTAACCCATGATTCAATGGCTAGCGAGTTTCTACTCCAGCATTGGATCGTATTTAGCTGGAGCATTCATGAGTACCGTTTCCGATTTAAACAACTTTGTTGCAACCCGTTGCGCTATTGCCGATATTTCTTTGGCTGACTTTGGCCGTAAAGAAATCGCCATTGCTGAAACTGAAATGCCAGGCCTGATTGCAATTCGCGATGAGTTCGCAGCTCAGCAGCCATTACGTGGTGCACGCATCACTGGCTCATTGCACATGACTATTCAAACTGCAGTATTGATTGAGACTTTAGAAGCTCTTGGTGCTGAAGTGCAATGGGCATCTTGCAATATTTTTTCTACCCAAGACCACGCTGCTGCAGCAATTGCTGCGAATGGCACACCGGTGTTTGCGATCAAGGGTGAAACGCTTGAGCAGTACTGGGATTACACCCACCGTATTTTTGAGTGGGCTGATGGTGGTTTCACTAATATGATTTTGGATGACGGTGGCGATGCGACTTTACTATTGCACCTCGGCGCACGCGCTGAAAAAGATCAAGCTTGCTTGAATAACCCAACGAGCGAAGAAGAAACCATTTTGTTTGCGGCCATTAAAAAGAAATTGGTGCAAGATCCAACTTGGTATTCCACTCGTTTAGAAAAAGTTAAGGGTGTTACAGAAGAAACTACTACGGGTGTACATCGCCTTTATCAGATGTTTGCTAAAGGGGAATTAAAGTTCCCAGCTATTAACGTCAATGACTCCGTTACCAAGAGCAAGTTCGATAACCTCTATGGTTGCCGCGAGTCTTTAGTCGATGCGATCAAGCGTGCTACCGATGTCATGGTTGCTGGTAAGGTTGCCGTTGTGTGTGGTTATGGTGATGTAGGTAAGGGTTCGGCACAAGCCTTACGCGCTTTGTCTGCTCAAGTTTGGGTGACTGAAGTGGACCCAATTTGCGCATTGCAAGCTGCGATGGAAGGTTATCGCGTAGTCACCATGGATTACGCTGCAGATAAGGCAGACATTTTTGTTTCAGCAACTGGTAACTACCATGTGATTACACATGACCATATGGTCAAGATGAAGAATCAAGCCATCGTTTGTAATATTGGTCACTTCGATAACGAGATTGATGTTGCTGGTATCGAGAAATACAAGTGGGAAGAAATCAAGCCACAAGTAGATCACGTGATTTTCCCAGCAAGCAATGGCAATCCTGAGAAGCGCATCATCATCTTGGCTAAAGGTCGTTTGGTTAACCTCGGTTGCGGTACAGGTCACCCATCTTATGTAATGAGCTCTTCGTTTGCGAACCAAGTGATTGCGCAGATTGAACTGTGGAATGCAGTTGGTACAGATAAATACCCAGTCGGTGTTTACACCTTGCCTAAGCATTTGGATGAGAAGGTTGCGCGTTTGCAGCTCAAGACATTGAATGCACAGTTAACTGTATTGTCAGATCAGCAAGCTTCTTACATTGGCGTGACGAAAGAAGGCCCTTATAAGACCGAGCACTACCGTTATTAATCTGCTCCTTGCTAGATATTGTTCAATAGAGAAATAGAGATACAGGCCCAAGATCATGGAATTAAGCGTTGAATTCTTCCCTCCAAAAACACCTGAAGGTGAGAATAAGTTACATCGTGTGCGTGAGCGTTTTAGTGAAATGCTCAAGCCTGCTTTTTATTCTGTGACCTTTGGTGCTGGTGGCTCTACTCAATCTGGTACATTAAAAGTGGTGAGTGACATTCACGCTGCAGGTGCAGCGGTTGCTCCCCACTTATCTTGTGTTGGTAGCTCGCGTGAGAGCGTGCGCGAGATGTTGAAGCAATACCAAGCTTTAGGTATTAAGCGTATCGTAGCTTTGCGTGGCGACTTACCATCTGGCATGGGTCAGTATGGTGAGTTCCATCACGCAAATGAATTAGTTGAATTTATTCGTACCGAAACTGGTGATTGGTTTCATATTGATGTCGCTGCCTATCCGGAATGCCATCCTCAGGCCAAGTCACCAGCAACGGATGTCGATTTTTTTGTACAGAAGATGAAGGCTGGAGCTAATTCAGCAGTGACTCAGTATTTCTATAACAGCGATGCTTACTTTCGCTTTGTCGATGAGGCCTATGAATTGGGTGTGACTCAGCCGGTGATTGCTGGAATCATGCCGATTACCAATAGCACGCAGTTGCTACGCTTCTCGGATGCCTGCGGTGCAGAAATCCCACGTTGGATTCGTTTGCGCTTGCAGTCTTATGGTGATGACACTGCCTCGATTCGTGCCTTTGGTGAAGAGGTGGTTACTGATCTTTGCGACCAGCTTTTAGTCGCAGGTGCACCTGGACTGCATTTCTATTCACTAAATCAGGCTGATGCCGTTTTAGCTATTGCTGACAACCTCAGTCTCAATAAGTAATTACTAAGCCTGACTCAGTCAGCATGGCATCCAAGGGCTCATCATGTGTTTGAGCTCGCCACTGCGCATCATCTAACTTTTGCCAATCAAAGCCAACTCCTACGCACAGTAGCTTAGGCTTGGCTTTACGCAATTGCGCTAAAGTGCGATCAAAGTAGCCACCCCCATAGCCCAGCCGCCAATAATGGGTTTGATCGCCCACCTTAGACTCTGACCAGCCAACACAGGGAATCAAAATACAGTCTGGAGTAATTTGAGGTCTGCGGGGGTTATTGGGGTCTGGCTCGGGAACGCCGTGGCGACTTGGAATAAGTAGGTCACCCTCTTGCCAGATATAAAAATCCAAATGTTTATCAGCACGCGCAAATGGGAGCGCCAGCGTTTTACCTGACTTACTCTGAGCCCAAGCTAATAATGTAGGTCGTATATCAAGCTCATCTTGTATGGGGCAATACAAGGCAATGGATTGAACTTGGGTGTCATGGTCAGCCAGAAAACTCGCTAGGCCAGCCAAAATGGCTTCTTTAGTGATGGGATAGCTTGCGCTAGCCGCAAACTGTTTTCTTTGGGCTAGCAAGTCCTGCCGAAGCGATTTTGGAGAATTGCCGTGCATATCGACCATTATCAGGCGAAAATTAAGAGATATAGTAAATCGATAGGGTATGACGGTGAAAAAGAGTTTTGATCTTTTTGGTGGTTGGAAAAAAATCATGGGCGGAATGCTATTTCTGGCCCTGACAGTTTCTACGCCCAGTATTTCTGCAGAGAAGGCCAAGAAAACTACCCAGACTAAAGAAAGTAGGATTGCAGCCTTTGAGATCACTGAGGGTGATCGCACTTTTATTGAGTTACGTGAGGCCGCCAAAAGAAATGATGTAGCTCGCGCACAAACATTAGCTGCTAGCCTTTCCAATTACCCCTATGACGACTATGTAGCTTATTTCCGTATTAAGCCCCAGTTATTTGACAGTGCGGGCGTTGCCCGAGCAGATAGCAATGCTGACTCTCAAGTAATGGCTTTTCTAAATCAGTATCAAGGTACCGCTCTGGCCGATCGGATGCGTAATGACTGGCTGCTCGTATTAGGCAAGCGAAAAGATTGGTCGCGTTTTGATGCTGAATATCCCAAGTTTGCTTTAGATGATGACACCCAGGTGAAATGCTATTCATTACAGTCGAAATTAGTCCAAGGTGAGAACCCAACTAAATTAGCGATTGATGCACGCGCAATATTATTAGACCCACGCTATTTTGGCCAAGCGTGCCAAGAATTAGTGCCCACCTTGGTTAGCGCCGGAGGTATGACGCTGAGCGAAGCAAAGGCAATCGGCCGCGCTGCTAGCGAGATGGGCTTTGATACGATGTCGCGTCGCTTAGGTGGCGAAGATCCTATTGCCGAGATTGTGAAGGCTGCCAAAGCAGATCCTGCAAAAGCGTTTAAAGATTTTTCACAAAACCCATCACGCTATAGCAAAGAGAATCAAGCTGTAGTTTGGGGTGTCATTGGCCAGTTCCTCGCAAAGAAATTAGACTCCAATGCAGATGATGCCTATCGTCTTCAACAGGAGCTAGGTTTTAACGAACTACTCTCTACTGAAGGCCAAGAGTGGAAAGTGCGTGCAGGCTTGCGCGCTAAGGATTGGACGCTGGTAAAAAATGCGATTGAAGGCATGAATCCTGCGGTAAGAAGTAAAGATCCTGCTTGGACCTACTGGTATGCGCGTGCATTAAAGGCAGATGGACAAAATGATAAGGCACGCGAAAACCTTGAGCTCGTTGCCGATCAATATAATTTTTATGGGCAGCTTGCACGTGAAGATCTTGGTAAATCAAATCATGTGCCTGCACGTACTAAGGTTGGTGATGCAGAAATCGAAGCGATGTCTCAACGTAAAGGCTTTATCAGGGGCGAGCGTTTCTATGCTATGAATTTGCGTTTTGAAGGCAATCGGGAGTGGAACTGGGAGTTGCGTAATATGACTGATAAGCAGTTGTTAGCATCTGCTGAGTACGCCAAGCGTATCGGTCTATATGACCGCGTTGTCAACACTGCAGACCGCACAAAGCAAGAGCATGATTTCAGTTTGCGCTATCCAACACCCTATCGTGACGAGCTGTCGCCGATTGCAAAACAAATCGACTTGAACTTGGCCTGGACTTATGGGTTGATTCGTCAAGAGTCACGATTCATTATGAATGCCTCTTCCTCGGTGGGTGCTTCAGGCTTGATGCAGGTGATGCCGAATACAGCAAAGTATGTAGCTAAAAAAATTGGGATGACTTCATACACTATTGATAAATTGACTGATACCAATACGAATTTAACTTTAGGTAGCAATTACTTAAATATGGTTTTAGTAGATCTGGATGGTTCATGGGTGTTAGCCTCAGCGGCCTATAACGCCGGCCCTTCACGCTCGAAAACTTGGCGAGAAAAACTCACCAGCCCAACAGAGGGTGCCATTTTTGCGGAAACGATTCCGTTCAACGAAACACGCACTTACGTAAAAAACGTTTTAGCCAATTCAACGTACTATTCATCGGTGATGTATGGTCAGACACAATCATTAAAGCAGCGCTTAGGGGTGATCACTCCTAAAGTAGCAAACGCCTCTGAGTTGCCTTAGTAATTTAACGAGATGGGATTTTTATGAAATATGACATTCTGCTAATTGGTGGTAACGGTTTTGTAGGCAGAGTCTTAGCTGCCCAATTACAAGCAGAGGGCTACTCTGTATTGCTGCCCACTAGGCACTTAGCATCCGCACGTGAATTACGCATGTTGCCAAAGATACATTTGGAAGATGCTGATGTACATGAGTTCGATTCTCTGCAAGAGCTTTGCTCACGAATCCAGCCTAGCGGTGCCGTCATTAATTTGGTGGGTGTATTGCATGACAAGCCAGCAGAGCCTTATGGAAAAGTATTCCAAGCGGCACATGTTGATCTCCCAAAAAGCATTATTACCGCTATGCAGATGAATGGTCTCAAGCGTTACTTGCATATGAGTGCATTGGGCGCGGATTCTCATGGCCCATCGATGTATCAGCGCAGTAAAGGTGATGGCGAGGCCGCAGTAAAAGCTAGCAATCTCGACTGGACTATTTTTAGACCTTCAGTCATTTTTGGTGCACAAGATCAATTTATTAATTTGTTTGCTAAGTTAACAAAATTATTTCTGGCGATGCCTTTAGCAAACTCAGGTGCCAAGTTCCAGCCAGTAAGTGTGGATGATGTGGCCAGTGCGTTTACCAAGTCTCTGAAAATGCCATCGACGATTCGTGAGTCTTATGATTTGGTAGGGCCTACGGTCTACACTATGAAAGAGATTGTGGAATTTGCTGCGCGCAAAGTCGATACAAAATGCGCGATCATTCCCGTACCGGATTTTGTGGGTTACCTTCAAGCTTTGGCCTTTGAGTTTTTACCGGTTCCGACTTTAATGTCTCGTGACAATATTGCCTCAATGCAATTACCCAATATTCTGCCGCCAAATGGAGTGGATGCCTTGAGTAAAGTGTTTGGCATCAGTCGTCGCACACTAGAAGGCATGAAATAAGTCGATGAAGATCTATGCAGTCGGTGGTGCTATTCGGGACACCCTCATGGGTTTGCCGGTACACGACATTGATTATGTGGTGGTGGGCTCTAGCGTAGAAGAGATGATTGCTCAGGGGTATCGTCCGGTGGGTAAGGATTTCCCCGTCTTTCTGCATCCAGAGACTCAAGCTGAATATGCCCTGGCTCGTACGGAGCGTAAGACGGGTAAGGGCTACAAAGGCTTTCTGTTTTATGCCGACCCAACTATCACGCTAGAGCAAGACCTAGAGCGCCGTGATCTTACTATTAATGCAATGGCTCAAGAGGTGGGGGCTGATGGCAAATGGCTAGGACCTATTTTGGATCCCTACAACGGCCAGGACGATTTAGCGTCAAAAATTTTCCGTCATGTATCGGATGCGTTTGCAGAAGATCCTTTACGACTATTACGCATCGCCCGTTTTGCAGCCCGCTTCCCAGAATTCACGGTAGCGCCAGAAACTATGGATGCTTTGCAGGCTATCGTTCGATCCAATGAATTGTCAGCACTCTCTGCTGAAAGAATTTGGCAGGAGTTAGCTAGAGGCTTTACTGCCAGCAAGCCAATGCGAATGTTCCAAGTTCTGCTAGATGCTGACGCAGCCAAGATATTGCTACCCGCAACACTGACATCCTATTTGGCTAAAGAAGAATTTCGCGAGCAGCTCATTGCGCATTTGCATGCATCAGATAACCGCTTGGAAGATCGCTGCGCTATCACTCTGATGCATTTGCCTGCTAGTGAAATTCGTTCATGGGCAGCGTGCGTCAAAATGCCAAATGAGGTGCGAGACTTTAGTGAAATCTTTAGTGAGCTTAATTTATTAACTGAGCAGACAGCAGGGGATGCATATCAAGCTTCCAATGTGCTGGCATGGTTCAATCGTGCGGATGTATGGCGCAAGCCTGATCGTGGCCAGGCTTTATTAGATTTGGCTAAACGCATCGGCCTGAATGTCGACACTTTAATTTTGGCAATGCAAAATGCTCAGGTACTCAACACAGCCGAAGTGATTGAAGGCATTCCAGCAGAGGAGCGATCCAATGGGGAAAGCATTCGCAGTGCAGTAGATGCTACAAGACTCTCGGCCATTTCTGTAGCACTAGCTAGCTAATTAATTTAAAGCCGGTTTCTACCTCGTAGGCCAGGTAAGTCCTCTAATGTATGGTCTGGCAATATGTCGGATAGTTTCTTTGAGAATGCGAAGACCTTAAAGATCTCCCCCATCTCTGCTTCGGATAACAGTTTTTGCAGAGAGTTTGAAATGGGTAAAAAAGTTTCTGGATTGCTAGGGTCGCCAATCTCTAATGCGATATCACCAATACCCGCATCAAGCAAATAGCTTGCTTGATTACTGAGATAGACATCATCAACCCCTGCCTCTAGCGCACTACGCGCAATTTGTGACCACTCAACGTGGGTAGTCACATCACATAGTCCTGGAAGATAAAACGGATCTTGAATTGCATGATGGCGATGGTGCGCTATTAAGGTTCCCTCGAGACGTTGAGCGTGATAGTACTCATTCTCTGGAAAGCCGTAGTCAAAAGTCAGAAAGAGTCCGGTATCTAGATGATTAGCTACTTGGCGCATCCAAGCATTTGCTGGTACGTGTAACTCAGTGACATAGCCTTCAGAGAAACTTCCATTCACCAATGCTTCTGGAAGTAGCGACTGTTCAGCCGGCTTTCCTGCTGACCAAATAAGCTTACCATCAACAACTGAGACGCCTTGCCAATACCAGAAACCATTTTGGAAAATGATGGCATCACAAGGTATGGCATCAATGACTTCGTTGGCTAACATAATGCCTTTGAAGCTGTTGGGTAAGGAGCTGAGCCAATGGCATTGAGTAGATAAATTGAGTTTCTTGGAGAGATGTTGAAGTCGCTCTTCTTGTCTTTGAGCTAGGTCGGGCGAGATCTCGATGATGTCGTAGTGATCCAGAGTGAAATCAAGCTCTTGAAGACGGCTGAGAATGGATTGGGCTAACTTGCCCGTACCGGCACCAAATTCCAGAATCTGGGTGGGGAGTCCTTGAGACTGAAGAGCCTCGAGAATAGGTAAAAGCGTCTCCACAATGGCAGCGCCAAACAGGGGGGATAGCTCAGGTGCGGTCGTGAAATCACCACCGGTTCCCAATTTATGAGCTCCGGCACTGTAATAGCCCATTCCTGGCTCATAGAGGGCCATTTCCATATATCTTGAGAAGGGGATCCAGCCGCCGTTTGAGGCGATTTCTGCCATTATTTTCTGGCTAAGAAGCTCGGTATGAGCCGTTTCAAGGCTGGTCAAGGTAATATCCATAGCTCGCTAGTCTAAGAGAATTTAGGTAACTTGAGTTCAAACCCACAACCTCAGCAAAATAAAGCAGTTTTAGTGACCGGCGCTGCCAAGCGTCTTGGTCGAGAAATTGCCTTGGAGTTTGCTCGTCAGGGCTGGGATGTAGCAGTTCATTATGGCCAGTCTGCATCCGAGGCTCAAGCTACCGTAACTGAAATTCAGAAGTTAGGAGGTAAGGCCGTAGCATTCAAGGCAAACCTCGCTAATGAGACGGAAATCAATGCTCTATTCATCGCAGTGCTTGCTGAGTTCAGTAACTTGCAATGCCTGGTTAATAGCGCCTCGATCTTTGAATATGATCGTGCCAATTCCGATACTCCGCTCAGTAGTCAGATTTTACAAGACCATATGCAGGTCAATCTAGCTGCACCCATCTTGTTATCTCAGTTGATGTTTGCATATCAAAAGAGTCGGGCAAAGCAAGCAAGCGGTAGTAATTTATTAACTCCTTCTGTAATTCAGTTGCTCGATCAAAAATTAATTAATCTCAATCCAGATTATTTGTCTTACACATTATCTAAAGCAGCGCTTCTCACTTCAGTTGAAGTGCTGGCGGTAGATTTTGCTCCGCACTTACGCATGATTGGTTTAGCCCCTGGTATTACCCTGACTTCGGGCGATCAAACCGAAGCAGGTTTTGCGAAAGCACACCAGATGACGCCATTAGGAAAATCATCAACACCCAGTGATATTTCAAAAGCAGCTGTATTTTTAGCGAGCTCTAATGCGATCACGGGCACCACCTTATACGTGGATGGCGGACAGCATCTATTGCCATCATTACGCGATGTGATGTTTAAAACCAATTAAGAATTTAATACAGAATAAAAAATAGTTAATAAAGAAAGAATCAATACACAATTTATGAATACCATTCTTTCTAATCCAGCACTGGCTGATTGCCGCCGCTTATTTCTACGTGACTATGAAATCTATATCAATATTGGTGTCCATGATTTTGAGAAAAAGGCTGAACAGCGCGTTATTCTGAATGTAGACCTCTATATTCCGCTGAATATCAATACCCCTTCTAAGGATTTATTGGAAGAAGTAGTTGACTATGACTTTATGCGTGAAACCATTAAGTCGCTGTCTTCCCAAGGCCATATTCACTTACAGGAAACTTTTTGCGATGACATCGTTGCTGCAATGCTCTTGCATCCCAAGGTCATTGCTGCTCGCGTCAGTACAGCTAAGCCCGATGTCTATCCTGATTGCCATTCTGTTGGTGTTGAGGTGTTTCGGATGAAGCAGGCTTAAAGAAATTAAAGAAAAAATTTAGTAGCCATGAGTGATATTCGTAAAGTCGTCTTAGAAGAAAACAAGCTGGAAAAAAAGCTATGTCGTTTAGTTGGTCAAGCGATTGGCGACTTTGGAATGATCGAAGATGGCGATAAAGTGATGGTGTGTTTATCGGGCGGCAAAGATAGTTATGCCATGCTCGATATTTTGTTGAAGCTGCGTGAGCGCGCACCAATTAATTTTGGAATGGTTGCTGTCAACTTAGATCAAAAGCAGCCAGGCTTTCCGGCGGAGATTTTGCCGAATTATTTAAAAGCTTTAGGTGTCGAGTATCACATTGAAAATCAAGATACCTATAGCATCGTCAAGCGTGTTATTCCAGAGGGGAAAACTACGTGTGGACTTTGCTCTCGATTACGTCGTGGCATTTTGTATCGCGTAGCAGATGAGTTAGGCGCCACTAAGATTGCCTTAGGCCACCATCGTGATGACATCTTAGAGACACTAATGCTCAATATGTTCTTTGCTGGCAAGCTTAAAGGTATGCCGCCAAAGTTGCGATCAGATGACGGTAAGCATATTGTCATTCGCCCTCTAGCTTACGTTCCTGAAAAGTTACTTGAGCGTTATGCAGTAGACATGAACTTCCCGATTATTCCGTGCAATCTGTGCGGCAGTCAGCCCAATTTGCAGCGTGGCGCCATGAAAGAGATGTTGCGCGATTGGGAGAAAAAGCACCCTGGGCGTGTTGAGAATCTCTTTCGCTCAATGCACCACATCGTGCCCTCCCATTTGATGGATGGTGAGGCGTTTGACTTTAAGAATTTAGAGATTTCTACAGAACTGTCGGGCATTGCCGCAAGATCTGCCGGAGATAAGGCAATTGACGAGACAGAAATTGATGAAATAGCCTGTGGAACCCTGATTCAGGGGTCTTATAATCCTTCTTTATGAACATCGTTATTTTGGCTGCTGGGCAGGGAAAGCGGATGAAGTCCGCCTTACCTAAGGTTCTTCAAACCTTGGCTGGCAAACCCCTTCTCCAGCACGTTTTGAATACGGCTCTAGACCTGCAAGGTAAAAGCACTAAAACTAGCCCCATTGTCGTTGTTGGGCATGGCGCTGCTGATGTTAAGCAATTCCTCCAAACTGCTAGCGAGCAAGATTCTCGTTTTGGCAAAGTAGCTACTGCCTTACAAGCTGAGCAAAAAGGAACGGGTCATGCTTTATTGCAAGCCTTGCCTAAGCTGGACGTGAATGAACCTACTTTGGTTCTGTATGGTGATGTGCCTCTCACAAGTAAAAAGACGCTCTCAAAATTAGCCAATTTGGCTGATGGTATCCGTGGTCAAGATTCTGCATTAGCGCTGCTAACCCAAAACCTGAGCAATCCAACAGGCTACGGTCGCATCGTGCGAGATGTCGATGGCTCGGTAATAGAGATCGTTGAAGAAAAAGATGCGACACCTGCGCAAAAACGCCTTCAAGAAATCAATACCGGCATCATGGTACTGCCAACAAACTCACTCAAGAAGTGGTTGAAGTCTTTGCGTGCAAGCAATGCCCAAGGTGAATACTATTTAACTGATGTGATTGCAATGGCAGTCAAAGATGGCGTACCTATTCGTACTGCACAAGCTGATGCTGAATATGAAACTGTTGGCGTTAACAGTCGCGATCAGTTGGCCGCACTAGAGCGAGTTCATCAACTTAATCAGGCGAATATATTAATGGATGCTGGCGTTTCTTTGGCAGATCCAGCGCGCATCGATATCCGCGGAACGCTAGAGTGCGGCACGGATGTCTTTATTGATGTTGGTTGTGTATTTGAGGGTAGTGTTACCTTGGCTGCGGGCACAAAATTAGGTCCGTACTGCATTGTTCGCAATAGTGTGATTGGTAAGAATGTCACCATTCACCCGTACAGTCATATTGATGGTGCGCAAGTTGGTTCAAATTCGCTAATTGGACCCTATGCTCGTTTGCGTCCTGGTGCGGATTTGTCTAATGATGTACATATTGGCAACTTTGTAGAAGTGAAGAACAGCAAGATTGCTGCAAACAGTAAGGCCAACCATTTAGCTTATGTGGGTGACTCCATTGTTGGCTCGAGAGTCAATATTGGCGCAGGTACGATTACTTGTAACTACGATGGCGTGAATAAACACCAAACGATTATTGAGGACGATGTCTTCATTGGCTCTGATACTCAGCTGGTTGCCCCAGTGCGCGTAGGCCGTGGCGCTACCCTAGGTGCTGGTACAACCCTGACTAAAGATGCACCTCCGAATCAGTTGACAGTATCACGAGCTAAGCAAATTTCTTTGCAGTGGCAACGTCCAGTAAAGAAAGTAGCCACCAAAAAATCCGTGAAGGTTAAAAAATAATGTGCGGAATTGTTGGCGCAGCATCACGTAAGAATATTGTTGAAGTCTTAATTGAAGGCCTACGTCGCCTTGAGTACCGCGGCTATGATTCTTGTGGTTTTGCTGTCATTAATGGTGATGATGCCAAGCATCCGATTGAGCGTGCACGTACTACTGCGCGGGTCTCTGAGTTAGCAGAGCAGGGTAAAGAATTTCATGGCACTCTAGGTATTGCGCATACTCGCTGGGCAACTCACGGTAAGCCTGATACACAAAATGCACATCCCCATATTTCTGGTGGATTGATTGCTGTTGTTCACAACGGTATTATTGAAAACTACGAATCACTGCGCAATGAGCTGAAATCTGCAGGCTATACATTTACTTCAGAAACGGATACTGAAGTGATTGCGCATTTAATTCATCAAGCTTATGTATCCAGTAAGCAAGTAGATTTAGTTGCTTCAGTCCGCTCCGTATTGCCACGACTTCATGGTGCTTATGCGATTGCTGTGATTGCACAAGATCGTCCAGATGTTTTGGTGGGCGCGCGAGTAGGCTCACCTTTGGTCGTTGCTCTTGGTGAGAAAGAAAACTTCCTCGCTTCTGATGCTTTAGCGCTTGCTGGTCGAGCGCAATCCATGATGTATTTGGAAGAGGGCGATGTTGCTGTTCTCAAAGCAGAGAGCGTTGAGATCGTCGATCAGGCAGGAAAGATAGCGCAGCGAGAACAAAAGCCGATGCCTGCGCAAGCCGACTCTGTGGATCTAGGGCCTTATCAGCACTACATGCAGAAAGAGATTTTTGAGCAACCTAGAGCTATTGGTGACACGCTTGCCAATATTGCTAGCTTTGGCCCAGAACTCTTTAATGCCGACCCCGAGCAGTGGAAAAAGTTTGATCAAATTTTGATCTTGGCTTGCGGTACTAGCTACTACTCTGCCTGCGTGGCCAAGTATTGGTTAGAAGATTTGGCGGGTATTCCGACACAGGTTGAGATTGCTAGTGAATATCGCTATCGCACAACCGTACCCAATCCCAATACTTTAATTGTGGTGGTCTCCCAGTCTGGTGAAACTGCAGATACTTTGGCAGCTTTGCGCCATGCACAGTCTTTGGGGCATCACTACACTCTGGCGATTTGTAATGTAGCGAGTAGTGCTATGGTTCGCGAAACCAATTGGAGCTTCTTGACCAAGGCTGGTACCGAGATTGGCGTAGCTTCTACTAAAGCATTTACAACCCAGCTAGTTGCCCTTTATCTACTGGCTGTTTCATTGGCTAAGCGGGCAGGAAAAGTAAGCCCCGAGCGAGAGAAAGAACTCTTACGTGACTTGCGCCATTTACCAAAAGCATTGCATGCGGTCTTAGCCCTTGAGCCTCAGATCATCGCTTGGAGCACAGCATTTGCTAAGTGTGAAAACGCTTTATTCCTAGGGCGTGGCATGCATTATCCAATTGCTCTTGAAGGTGCTCTCAAGTTAAAAGAAATTTCGTATATTCATGCTGAAGCCTATCCAGCAGGTGAGTTAAAGCATGGACCACTTGCACTCGTTACCGAGAAGATGCCAGTGGTTACTGTAGCCCCCAAAGACGACTTATTAGAAAAGCTCAAGTCGAATATGCAGGAAGTTAAAGCTCGCGGTGGGAAGCTCTATGTCTTTGCTGATCAAGATACCGAGATCACCAGTAGTGAAGGCATTAATGTGATTCGTTTGCCTGAACACTACGGCAATCTTTCACCAATCTTGCATGTAGTTCCGCTACAACTTCTGGCGTATCACACCGCTTGCGCCCTAGGCACCGATGTCGATAAGCCGCGTAACCTCGCAAAGAGCGTTACGGTGGAGTAATCCCAAGAGTATGAAAAAAGTAATCGGCATTCAAGGCAATGATCAGGGTCACTGGGTTGGCGATGGCTTTCCTGTCCGTACCTTCTTTTTCTATCAAGATCTGGGAAGGCAGATGAGTCCATTCTTAATGCTGGACTATGCGGGTCCAGCGGAGTTTGCCTCAACCACTGAACGTAAGGGGGTAGGCTCGCATCCCCATCGTGGTTTTGAAACTGTCACGATCGTTTATGAGGGCGAAGTAGCGCATAAGGATTCCACTGGTCAGGGCGGCATCATTGGCCCTGGCGACGTGCAGTGGATGACTGCCGGCTCTGGCATCTTGCATGAAGAGTTTCATTCTGAAGACTTTGCTAAAAACGGCGGCACTCTGAATATGGTGCAGTTGTGGGTCAATCTACCTGCAAAACTGAAGATGACCAAGCCAGGTTATCAGGCCATTCTAGATAAACAAATTCCTATGATTGATTTGAAGGATGGGTCGGGGCAAGCCCGCATCATCGCTGGAGAGTTGGATGGCCATCAAGGCCCTGCTCGTACATTCACCCCTATGCATGTGATTGACCTGAAGTTGAGGAAGGGTTCGACAAGCCTTCCAGTGCCTGAGGGTTGGAATGCATCTCTAGTTGTACTTAAGGGTGCTATTGAGGCGGGTGAGGGAGTGGTGGCCAAAGATGCTCAGATGTTGATGTTTAGCAATCAAGGTCAGGATATTCAAGTAAATGTGCTGGAAGACTCTATAGCCCTGCTACTGGGCGGCGAACCTATCGATGAGCCTATCGTTGGCTATGGACCATTTGTCATGAATACCAAAGAAGAGATAGCTCAGGCAATGCAGGATTTCAATAGCGGAAGTTTTGGAAGAATTGCCCACTAAAAAGATGCCAGGGGTAAAAAAATCCGTTTGACTTCTGTGTTTAGCTGTGTACAAAATTTATTATTTAAATCAAGGTGTTACACAGACTCATTTAGAAAAGTGTGTTCAAATATCTGCTATAGAAAAGGATGTTTGTCACAGTTCATGCTCGGCTTCAAAGAATTCTCTTGCTTGCGTTTGCTTCCGCTTATTTTTGCGGGATTTCTTTCTGCATGCGCGGTAGGTCCAGACTTCAAGCAACCTGAAGCTCCGAATACATCTAGGTATACCGAAACTACCCTTTCTCAGACACTAGCTACGGCGCCAGGAGTTCCAGGGGGCACGGCTCAAGAGTTTATTGAAGGTGCCGATATTGAGGCTCAGTGGTGGGAGTTATTTAAGTCTCCTGAATTAGATGTCCTCATCAAAAAGGCTCTTCAGCAAAACCCCAATTTAGGCGCTGCTGATGCTGCGCTTCGCGCGAGCCAGGAAAATGTCAATGCCCAAATTGGTGGACAGTATTTTCCAGCCGTCGGTTTAAATGGCGGTGCTACTCGGCAATTACAACCCGCCGCAATTTATGGCTTGCCTTTTGGATCTGACACTTACAACCTCTATAACGCTTCTGTAAATGTCACATATAAATTAGATGTCTTTGGTGGCGCACGCCGCGCAGTTGAAAGCGCTAGAGCAAAAGAGGAAATTGCACAGTTTCAGCTAGAAGGCGCCTATCTTTCTTTGACGGCCAATATTGTTACCGGTGCGGTACGAGAGGCGGCTTTGCGAGCGCAGATGCAAGCTACAGAAGAAATTTTAAAAGCACAAACAAATTTAGCCGAAGTTACCGAAAAGCAATTATCAATTGGTACAGTCTCTCGGGTGGATGTGACCTCACAAAGAACCTTGGTCTCTAACTCGCAAGTCGATTTATTTACCTACGAACGCAATCTTTCATTTGCGCGTAATCAGCTGGCAGTGTTGGTGGGTGACTTACCTAGTAATGCCAGCATCACCAATTTTGACTTGAAGTCTTTGCATTTACCAGAGAAGCTGCCGCTCTCAGTGCCATCGAGCTTAGTACGTCAGCGACCAGATGTGCGTGCAGCAGAGGCGCAACTCAAGGCCACCAATGCTTTGGTGGGTGTTGCTACTGCGAATTTATTGCCACAATTTAATATCACTGGTGCTATTGGCTCCGCAGCATTAACAAGCTCAGCCTTGTTTGGGCCGAATGCCACTCTATGGTCTATTGCTGGCGGTATCTTTCAGCCACTCTTTCAAGGCGGGCAGTTATTAGCTCAACGCCGTGGTGCGATGGCCAACTACGAACAAGCAGTTTTTCAATATCAAGCGACTGTGCTCAAAGCATTTCAAGAGGTAGCGGATTCTTTGCGCGCTTTAGAGACCGGTGCTAAGGCATTGAAGTCTGCCTCCGATGCAGAGCGTTACGCTTATGAAACTTTGGATTTGGTGCAGCAGCAATACAAGCTAGGTACTGCTAGCTACTTGGCTGTCCTCTATTACCAAAATCAATATCAAATTGCTAAAGTCAAATCGGTTTCTGCGCAAGCGACTCGATTCTCTGACACGGCAGCTTTATTTGCAGCATTGGGCGGCGGTTGGTGGAATCGTACCGGCCCAGCCTTTCAACCAAAAGCCATAGCGAACAAAGATCAAAATGAAACTTCTGGAAACAATTAAAACCAAAGCAACTGCAGTAGCGCTTGCCTTATGGGCGTGGATGCTTGCTAAGGCGATAGAGTGGAAACTTCGCGAGAAGCTCATTGCTCTTTTGGAAAAGATAAAAGGATTTTGGCTGCGTTTGTGCGAACGTTTTATGCGCAGCAAGATTAACGCTAAATTGCAGTCTATGACTCCTTTGGGTCGTCGTATGACCATTATGTTGTGCGGTGTATTTTTGTTATTAGGTTTGATTTTTGGATTTAATCAACTCAAGACCGCCATGATTAAGTATTTCATTGGGGGCATGGGCTTGCCACCAGCATCGGTTTCTACAATGGTTGTGGAAACGACGGCATGGCAACCTAAGTTGTCTAGCGTTGGTAATGTGCGTGCATTTAGAGGTGTAGAGCTCAGCACTGAAATTGGTGGCTTAGTTCAAAACGTGCCCATTAAATCTGGTATGGATGTTAAAGAGGGTGAGTTGGTGATTAAGTTGAATGATGCCTCTGATGTGGCTCAGTTGAAATCGTTGCAAGCCATGGCAGATTTGGCCAAGGTAATTAATGAACGCGATAGGCAGCAGTTAGAAATTCAGGCTATTAGTAAGAATGTGTTTGATACCAGTAGGGCTGATGCCGCCTCCAAGCAGGCGCAGGTAGAGCAGCAAACGGCTTTGGTGGCTAAGAAAAATTTAAAAGCCCCTTTCAGTGGACGCGTTGGTATTGTGATGATTAATCCTGGTCAGTTTGTGAACCCAGGTGATAAGTTACTTACTCTTCAAACCTTAGATCCTATTTTTGTGGATTTCAATCTCCCACAAAGTAATGCCGAGCAAATTCAGGTTGGGCAAGAAATTGTGGTGACAACTGACGCATTTAAAGGCGCAAGCTTTACTGGCAAGATTACTGCGATTAGCCCGAAGGTCGATACTAATACGCGTAATATTCAGATTGAGGCTCAGTTAGCCAACCCAGATAAAAAGATCTTGCCGGGTATGTTTGCTAATGTGAATATCAAGTTAGGTGAGCAGGTGAAGATGTTGACTTTGCCCCAGACGGCCGTGACCTATAACCCATATGGCTCAACAGTCTTTATTGCTAAGCCAACCGGAAAGAAAGATAAGCAGGGCAAACCAGCACTGGAGGCTCAACAAGTCTTTGTGACTACTGGGCCGACACGCGGAGACCAGGTAGCGATTCTTAAAGGGGTTGATGAGGGTGCCATAGTGGTTACTAGCGGACAGCTTAAGTTGAAGAATGGAACGCCATTGATAGTGAATAACAAGGTGTTACCAGCTAATTCACCTAACCCACAGCCACAGGAATAAGTCCTAAATGAATTGGACTGACATATTTATTCGTAGGCCGGTGCTCTCACTGGTGGTGAGTGCACTCGTCCTGGTATTTGGTTTGAAGGCAGTGGGATCCTTGCCAGTAAATCAATACCCGCAAACCCAAAATGCCATTGTGACGATTACAACGGCCTACTATGGCGCTGATCCAGAGACGATTGCAGGGTTTATTACACAGCCATTAGAGACGGCGATTGCTCAGTCTCAAGGTATCGACTATTTGTCTTCGATGAGCGTGAGTGGCCTCTCAACCATTACTGCCACCCTCAAACTGAACTACGACTCCAATGCGGCATTGACGCAGATCCAGACCCAAATTAGCTCGGTTAAGAATCAGCTACCACCGCAAGCCCAGCAGCCTGTACTGACTGTGCAAATTGGTCAATCGACTGCAGCTATGTACATGGGTTTTTATAGTGAAGATATTCCAAACAACGCGATTACTGATTACCTTTTGCGGGTAGTCAAGCCTAAGCTAGACTCTATAGACGGCGTTCAGAATGCTGAAATTACCGGTGGTAGAAAGTTTGCTCTGCGTGCTTGGCTTGATCGCGAGAAGATGGCTGGCCTTGGCGTGGGCGCGGATGATGTCTATAGCGCCATGGCAGCTAATAACTACTTATCAGCAGTGGGTAGCACTAAAGGCGATATGGTCGCAGTGGACTTGGTGGCGGGCACTGATTTGCACACGCTTGATGAGTTCCGTAAGTTAGTAATCAAAAAAGACGGCATCAATATTGTGTATTTGGACCAAGTAGCTAGCGTGACTATGGGCTCCGAAGATTACAACACTAACGTCGCATTTAGCGGCAAGAGGTCGGTATTCATCGCGATCAAGGTGGCACCACAGGCCAACTTGCTCGATGTGGCGGCGCGGGTTCGTGCCGCAGTACCAGAGATTCAGAAGCAGTTGCCAACCGGCATGTCCGGTAAGGTGGTGTACGACTCTACTAAGTTCATTACCACCTCGATTGATGAAGTGGTGGCTACATTGTTAGAAGCGCTGTTAATTGTGACGGTAGTGATCTATCTTTTCTTAGGTAGTGCACGCGCAGTAGCAGTGCCTGTGATTGCGATGCCACTTTCTTTGATTGGCACATTCTTCTTAATGCAGGTCTTGGGTTATTCCATTAATTTGTTGACACTACTTGCTCTAGTCTTAGCAATTGGCCTGGTAGTCGACGATGCCATTATTGTGGTCGAGAATGTGGACCGCCACATGAAGGAAGGTAAGTCTCCATTAGAGGCCTCCTTAATTGCTGCGCGTGAGTTGGGCGGACCTATTTTAGCCATGACCATTGTGCTGATCGCTGTGTATATTCCGATTGGATTTCAGGGTGGTTTAACAGGTGCGCTCTTTACCGAGTTTGCCTTTACCTTAGCAAGTGCGGTGGCAGTATCTGGATTGATTGCCTTGACGCTTTCTCCGATGATGTGTTCACGTATCTTTACTGAAGAACAAGAGGCTTCAGCGTTTGTTCAAAAGATTGACCATATTTTTGAAAAAGTGCACCACAGCTATCAAACTACTTTGCGTGAGCTTTTGAGTACTTGGCAGGTCATTATTGTGATGGGTGTAATTTTGCTAGGTGGGGTGGCTTATCTTTACTCCACTGCACGTTCTGAATTAGCGCCAACAGAAGACCAGGGCATTGTGTTGATGCAGGCCTCGGGACCGCCAAACAGTACAGTCAATCAGATGCAGACTTATGCTGATCAGATTTATCAAATATCAGCTGCGGAGCCTGAGTATGAGCAGATGTTTCAGATCACCAGTCCAACAAGCAGCTTTGGCGGTGTTTTGCTTAAGGATTGGGGTCAACGCAGTCGAAATGCTACTAAGTTTCAAGAGGATATGCAGAGTAAGTGGAATTCGATTGCTGGTGCTCGCGTAGCCGCTTTCCAGTTCCCAGCTTTGCCTGGCGCACAGGGCTTGCCGGTTCAGGTAGTGATTAACACTACCGAGTCTTACGAATTATTAAATGAGGTATCCCAAGCGGTTTTGGATAAGGCTCGTCGTAGTGGCAACTTCTTTTTCGTAGATTCTGATTTGAAGATTGATAAACCTCAAGATGTTTTAGAGATCGATCGTGAAAAAGTAGCTGCACTGGGTATGACCCAGCAGCAAGTTGGTGGTGCGCTATCTGCTGCTTTGGGTGGTGGCTATGTTAACTACTTCTCAGTTGCTGGACGTTCTTATCGCGTTATCCCGCAAGTGAAGCAGGTAGACCGTTTAAATCCGGATCAAATCCTTGACTACTACATACGCACGCCTAGCGGACAGATGATTCAGGCTCGTACCATCGCAACTATTAAACAAAGAGTAGTGCCGCAGTCAATTAATCACTTTCAGCAACTCAACTCGGCGACGATATTTGGTGTGAGTACGCCATTTATTTCTCAAGCAGATTTACTGGAGTTTATGCGTCAAACTTTGAAAGAGGTTGCGCCGAACGGTTACACCATGGATTACGCCGGTCCGTCTCGTCAGTTCATGGCAGAGTCTGGCGGTTTCTTGGTGACTATGTTCTTTGCGATCTTAATTGTGTTCTTGGTCTTGGCCGCCCAGTTTGAGAGCTTCCGCGACCCCATCGTCATTTTAGTTTCAGTACCACTCGCTTTATTCGGAGCGCTGATCTTCATTAATTTGGGATTCACAACCTTGAATGTGTATACCCAAGTTGGACTGGTTACATTGATGGGGCTGATTAGTAAGCACGGTATTTTGATTGTGGAATTTGCTAATGAGTTACAAGAGGCTGGTCGTAGTAAGTTGGACGCTATCGTAGAGGCTAGTAGCGTACGTTTACGCCCGATCCTAATGACGACTGCCGCGATGGTATTAGGCGTGGTACCTCTAGTAATTGCTTCTGGTGCAGGCGCTGCTGGCCGTCAATCGATGGGTATTGTGATCTTTACTGGCTTATCAATTGGTACGCTTTTTACACTCTTTGTAGTGCCGGCGATGTACTTATTTATTGGCGCAGATCACCATCAGAAGAAATTTAAGCAGCAGTAATACATTCTTGAATTAAGCAAAGAAAAAGGGTGAATCAAGTTCACCCTTTTCTAGTTGAGCTATTGCTTTACTTCACAATATTTAGTTCTTTTTCTGCAACTACGCTGTACTTAGTTCCCGTTTCGATGCGCTGCATCCATGCATCAATATTGTGTAAAGAAGGACGGGGCCCAGTTTGATCTGGAAAATTTTGATTCAATAAAATCCAACGGCTTACGCAAAGTGCTAGCGGAATATCCCCAATATTAAATGCGCCTCCAGAGCAATAGTGCTGGTTTGCCAGCTGCTGATCTAGTAAGGAAAATAGCGCATTGCTATCTTGATAAGCCTTACGAATAGCTTCCTTGTTACGCTCGTTTTCAGGCGTACGAGTTAGCCCTAAAAAGGCGATACGTAATGCTGGCCACATAGTCCCTACCTGCCAATCCATCCACTTCTCAGATTGATACTGGGCGGCAATGTCAGCCGGAAAATGGTTTGTCGGATCGTATTGGCTGCGAAGATAGCGCAAGATCGTATTGGATTCCCAGAGTACAAGATTGCCGTCTTCTAAGGTTGGTACTAAGCCATTAGGATTGAGCGCAAGAAATTCGGGCGTACGGTTTTTCCCGAAATGAAGGCCAGCGTCAATCCGCTCAAAATCTTTGCCTTCTTCTAGCCCCAGTTCTGCAAAGCACCACAATACTTTTTGCACATTGATAGAACTTTTTCTTCCCCATAAACGCATCATTTCAATTCCTATTCGAGTATTTTTAAAGTGATGAATCTAGACCCATAAACTTGCTATGTGCAAATATGAGTGGATGACTTTCAGGGGCGTGCTTTAGGTTGAGGACTTTTGCGACAATGATGTTATGGTCGCCGCCAGTGTGCACGGATACGGTCTCACATTCAAAGTACGCAGCGCATCCTTCAATTTGAGTAAGTCCACTTGCTGCAATTTTATGGGGGACGCTGGTGAATTGATCTTCTTTCACGGTGGCAAAGTGCATCGCCATAGCCTCTTGTGAGCGCTCCAGTACATGAATTAATTGTTTATGACCCACTTCAAAATTAGGCATCAAGCGGGAATGCTTTTTCAGGCTCCACAAAATCAGCGGTGGCTCTAAGGAAACGGTATTAAAAGAGCTGATAGTGATGCCATGAGCATGCTGTTCCGCATCTAGGCAAGTAATCACTGTGACCCCGGTTGCAAAGGAAGAGAATCCCTTACGGAGCTCTTGGGAAGTAAATTGGGTCATCATGCTTGCTTGTTAAGGGGCTTACTTGCTTGCAGCCGGAATGGTAGTGCCTGGAATAGGAGTCAGAATTTCGTTCTCTTCAGCTTTTACACATTTAAAGCGATATTCCTTGCCGGCCTTAGAAAGGAAGCTCGCACCCTGGTAAAAGTCACTCTTACAAGTTGTAATGGCAAAATCCATCACATCTTGTGGCGTTGCGCTGGAAGTGATCAGGCGCATATTGCCCATAGACATATTAATCTGGCTCGAAGAGCAGCCAATGAGTGCTAGACCACAAGTAGTAGTTAATAGTAGAATTTTTTTCATGGAAACCTCCATAATCAGCAATGCTCGTTAGGATAAACCCATTACGTATTTGCTGTGGAGAATGCGGCGCTTTTAAAAGGAAGAGGCATGTTTAAGGCTATTTTGGTAAATAAAGATGATCAAGGTTATCGGGCTGAGCTTGCTCAAGTCGATGAAGCTAGCTTGCCTGAGGGCGATGTCAGGGTGAAGGTGCTCTACTCCACACTCAACTACAAAGATGGTTTGGCAATTACCGGCAAAGGTCCAGTGGTGCGTAGCTTTCCGATGGTTCCTGGGATTGATTTCGCAGGCGAGGTCTTAGAAAGCGCAAGCCCAGAATTTAAAGTTGGCGACATGGTTCTGCTCAATGGCTGGGGCGTTGGCGAGGGTCATTGGGGTGGTTTAGCACAGCAAGCACGTGTGAAGTCAGAGTGGCTCATTCCCTTGCCAAAGGGTTTTACTGCTAAGCAAGTTTTAGCAATTGGTACTGCTGGCTACACCGCAATGCTATGCGTGATGGCTTTGCAAAAGCATGGCCTAAAGCCTAGCGATGGTGAAGTGCTAGTAACTGGTGCCGCAGGTGGAGTTGGTAGCTTTGCGATTACGCTTTTGAGTAAATTAGGATTCACCGTTGTAGCCAGTACAGGACGAATGTCTGAAGCGGATTATTTAAAGAAATTGGGTGCAAGTGAAGTGATTGATCGCGCCGTACTGTCAGCCCCTGGTAAGCCTTTGGCAAAAGAGCGTTGGGCTGCGGTAGTCGACAGCGTTGGTAGTCATACATTAGCTAATGCCTGTGCTCAAACTAAGAGTGATGGTGCAGTTGCCGCCTGTGGTCTTGCCCAAGGTATGGATTTTCCATCGACTGTTGCGCCATTCATTTTGCGTGGCGTAACTTTGTATGGCATCAATAGTGTGACAGTAGCAAAAGCAAAACGCATTGCTGCTTACGAGCAGTTAAGTAAGTTGGTTGATATTAAAACTTTGGAAGAGATCTCTCACGAAATTAATTTAGAAGAGTCTATAAAGTACGCCGCAGAGCTGATGGCTGGCAATGTGCGCGGTCGTTTAATCGTGGATGTAAATAAATGAGTGTTTGGTAATCCACAGTACTTATTGTGGAGCTTGAGGTTTGCGTGCTTGTAGTTTTTCTAAAATCTCAAGCTTGTTTGAGTTAGACAATTCAGACCAATCAGCAATCTCATGAAGTGTGCGATAGCAACCGCGGCAAAAACCATTGTCGGGGTTGATGTCACACCAGTTGATACAAGGTGATGGAACAGTTGTCAAAGCAAGCCTAAATTAGAAATAGATGAATACTAAAAACCAATCCAGCGATCTGAACTCTATCCATTATCCCTTAGCGGATGTTTTACCGGAAGTGGGCAGCTCAATCGAGCTTGCACCTGGTGTACGTTGGCTGCGGATGCGCTTACCGTTTGCTTTGGATCACATCAATCTATGGTTGCTAAGGGATGAGTTTGAGGGCGTTCAAGGCTGGACCATTGTAGATTGCGGCATTGCTAATGATGAGACAAGAGTAGCCTGGGATCAGATCTTTGCAACGCAACTAGAAGGCCTGCCAGTATTGAGGGTGATAGTGACTCATATGCATCCAGACCATGTGGGTCTGTCTCAATGGCTCTGTGAGAAATGGCAGGCGCCGCTCTGGATTTCTATGACCGATTATTTAACTGCGCAATGGCTCAGCCATAAAGAGGGTGGGGCTGCGGTTGGTGCGCGTGCTGGTGGTGGTGGATCGGCTGACCACTTTCAAAAACATGGACTCATTGCACCAGAAGATTTAGAAAAAATTCGTGCTCGCTCGAATTACTACAGCAATATGGTTCCGGGTGTGCCAAGGCAATATCGCCGCATCATTGATGGCGAAATGATTTTGATTGGTGGGCATGAGTGGCAAGTGATTATGGGATTTGGTCATGCACCTGAACATGCTTCATTATTTTGTAAAGACTTAGGAGTATTAATTTCTGGAGACATGCTCTTGCCACGCATCTCTACCAATGTCAGCGTCTACGATGCAGATCCTGATGCAGATCCCTTGGGCCTGTATTTGAGTTCCTTGGATCGATATTTGCCCTTGCCCGATGACACTCTAGTGCTGCCATCTCATGGCAAACCCTTCACAGGAATGAAGCCGCGGATTGGCCAGTTAAAAGCACACCATGATGAGCGCTTGGCGGAAACGCTGGGAGCATGTGAAAAACCAGCAACTGCTCGTGAGATAGTGCCGGTTTTATTTAGACGTGAACTAGATATTCACCAAATGACATTTGCTATGGGCGAGGCTATTGCTCACCTGAATTACCTACTTCGTCGAGGAAGGTTGAGTCGCCAGCTTTGCGACGACGGCGTGTTGCGGTTTTGCGTGGTTTAGAGGCTTTCGTTCCAGAGTCTTTAGCAGTTTCACTAGTGGCAGCAGTGGCGCTTGCTGAAACGGCATCCCCAAAGGATTTGAGTGCCATCATAGTGGCATGCTGCACTTCTAGTCCCTGAATAGTGGACTTCAAAATGTTGAGGTTGAGATTAAGCCAGTTTTCAACACTTTTCAGGTCTTTGATGCGCTTTTCAAGTTCGTCAGTATCTAGCCCTGGAAATGCTGAGCCAAAGCCCCCGGCAGCCTTAGAGGCATCTGTGGTAAAGGGGAATTGACCTGGCATTTGCCCGCCCGCTCCCTGACCCCACATGGTTTTCATCATTTCAAGGCTTTGATTGAATTCAGGGATGGTTCCAAACATAGGGGCAGCTCCGGGTCAGATAAAAGTGGCTTATTGCCAATACAATAGAGGATTCTAGAGATTAATCCCGGTTACGCAATGCAATCTAATGGTTTATCCCAGCCTTACACCCGCGGTCAGGCACTTCCTCAGCTACTAAAGCAGCGCATTCTGATTTTGGATGGTGCTATGGGCACCATGATTCAGCAATACAAGCTGAGTGAGGGGGATTACCGTGGATTACCAAGCAGCAAACGCTTTGAGAGTCATCCGGGTGATATCAAAGGTAATAACGAGCTCTTGGTACTGACCCAGCCCCAGATTATCAGCAAGATTCATGAACAGTATTTAGACGCGGGTGCTGACATTATTGAGACGAATACCTTTGGCGCTACATCAGTTGCGCAAGAGGATTACAAGATGGCTGATTTGGCCCGTGAGATGAATGTGATCTCTGCTCAATTGGCTCGCGCTGCCTGTGAAAAATACTCTACGCCTGATAAGCCACGTTTTGCAGCGGGTGCAATTGGACCCACACCAAAGACCGCAAGTATTTCTCCTGATGTAAATGATCCTGGTGCGCGTAATGTGACGTTTGATGCATTGCGAGCTTCCTATCGAGAGCAGATTGAAGGTCTTTTTGAGGGTGGTGTTGATTTATTTTTAGTTGAAACTATTTTTGACACACTTAATGCCAAGGCTGCATTGTTTGCATTGGATGAGTTCTTTGAAGAAACAGGTGAACGTTTGCCAGTGATGATTTCAGGCACGGTGACGGATGCTTCTGGCCGAATTTTATCCGGCCAAACAGTGGAAGCATTTTGGAATAGCCTGCGCCACATTAAACCACTCACCTTTGGCTTGAACTGCGCCTTAGGTGCTGCATTGATGCGCCCTTATATTGCTGAACTATCCCGCATCTGTGATGTTGCAGTATCTTGTTATCCCAATGCCGGTCTGCCCAACCCAATGAGTGACACGGGCTTTGATGAAACTCCGGATATTACTTCTAGCTTGGTTGATGGTTTTGCAAAAGATGGTTTAGTCAATCTAGTAGGTGGCTGCTGTGGAACTACGCCAGATCATATTCGCGCGATTGCTAATGCAGTTTCGCAGCGTAAGCCCCGACTTTTTTATCGCGAGAGTGCGGAGCTGCCAGCATGAGTAAGACCGTAAAAGCAATGCCGCCGATGAAGCTTTCAGGCTTAGAGCCTTTTAACGTTACAGCTGATGTCCGCTTTGTGAACATTGGTGAGCGTACTAATGTAACGGGCTCCAAAGCATTTGCGCGCATGATTTTAAATAATCAATTTGATGAGGCTTTAGTAGTTGCTAGGCAGCAAGTTGAAAATGGCGCTCAAGTCATTGATATCAATATGGATGAAGCGATGTTGGATTCTGAAGCGGCGATGACGCGCTTCTTGAATTTGATTGCTTCAGAGCCAGACATTGCGCGCGTGCCGATCATGATTGACTCCTCTAAATGGAGCGTAATTGAGGCGGGCCTGAAGTGCATTCAGGGAAAGCCGATTGTGAACTCGATTTCACTCAAAGAAGGTGAAGAGTCCTTCAGAAAACAAGCCCGCTTGATTCGTCGTTACGGTGCTGCATCTGTAGTAATGGCATTTGACGAGGTAGGTCAAGCAGACACATTCAAGCGTAAGACAGAAATTTGTCAGCGTTGTTATCAAATTCTCGTTAATGAGCTTGGCTTTCCAGCAGAAGACATTATTTTTGATCCTAATATCTTTGCAATTGCCACTGGTATTGAAGAGCACGATAACTATGCAGTAGATTTCATTAATGCTACACGCTGGATTAAAGAAAATCTGCCGGGCGCGAAAATCAGTGGCGGCGTTTCTAATGTCAGCTTTTCATTCCGCGGTAACGATCGCGTACGTGAAGCCATTCATACCGTGTTCCTATATCACGCCATTCAGGCTGGCATGGATATGGGTATTGTTAATGCGGGACAGCTTGGCGTCTACGCAGACTTAGATCCTGAATTACGTGAGCGTGTTGAGGATGTAGTCCTCAATCGCTTTAAAGAAAAAGACGGCAAGACTCCAACTGAGCGCTTGCTAGATATTGCTGACCAATTTAAAGGTGGCGGCGCAAAGCAAGTAGAAAACTTGGTATGGCGTGAAGCCTCGGTGCGTGAGCGTTTAACCCATGCCTTAGTACATGGAATCACTACCTTTATTGAAGGTGACACTGAAGAGCTGCGCGCTCAAATTATGGGTGGAGGTGGTCGTCCGATTGAGGTTATCGAAGGTCCTCTGATGGATGGTATGAATGTCGTTGGTGACTTATTTGGCGCCGGTAAGATGTTTTTACCTCAAGTGGTTAAGAGCGCTCGTGTGATGAAGCAAGCGGTAGCCATTTTGATTCCTTACATTGAGGAAGAGAAGCGTCAGCACATTGCCTCTGGTGGCGAAGCAAAAGCCAAAGGCAAGATTGTGATGGCCACCGTGAAAGGTGATGTGCACGATATTGGCAAAAACATTGTGACGGTAGTGCTGCAATGTAATAACTTTGAAGTTGCCAATATGGGTGTGATGGTGCCCTGCTCAGAAATTCTGAAGCGTGCCAAAGAAGAAAAAGCAGATATTGTTGGTCTATCTGGTTTGATCACCCCATCCTTAGAAGAGATGACTTACGTTGCGCAAGAGATGCAGCGTGACGATTATTTCCGTGAGCGTCAAATTCCGCTCATGATTGGTGGCGCTACCACTTCTCGTGTGCATACCGCAGTTAAGATTGCACCGCATTACGATGGGCCGGTGGTCTATGTGCCTGATGCTTCCCGCTCTGTATCAGTAGCTTCAAGTTTGCTATCAGATGAAAGCGCCAAGAAATTTATTCAGGATCTGCGCGATGACTACGTACGTATTCGTGAGCAGCATGCCAATAAAAAAGCGTCTCCAACTATTTCATTAGAAGCTGCGCGTAAGAATCGCGAGCTGATTGATTGGGCACATTATGTGCCTGAGAAGCCGAAGTTTATTGGGCGTCGTGTTTTCAAGAATTTTGCTTTAAGTGATATCGCTAAATACATTGACTGGACACCATTTTTTCAGACTTGGGATTTGGCTGGTAAGTTTCCAGCAATCTTGGATGATGAAATCGTTGGCGTAGAGGCTCGTAAAGTATTTGAAGACGGCCAGGCGCTCTTAGATAAATTAATCAAAGGTCAGTGGTTGCAGGCCGATGCTGTAGTGGCTTTCTATCCAGCAAATACGATAGGTGATGACATTGTTTTGTATAGCGATGAATCTCGCGAGCATCCCTTGTTTGTTTGGCATAACTTGCGTCAGCAGGCTGAGCGTCCGGTAGTTGATGGCGCTCGTCGACCTAATCGTTGCTTAGCGGATTATGTAGCGCCGAAAGATTCACATGTGGCCGACTATCTGGGCTGCTTTGCTGTGACGACTGGCCATGGGGTTGAGAAAAAAGTGGCTGAGTTCCATGCAAAGCATGATGACTACAGCGCAATCATGTTGCAATCTTTAGCCGATCGTTTGGCGGAGGCGTTTGCAGAGTTGATGCATCACCGTGTTCGTACCGATCTCTGGGCTTATGCGACTGATGAGGTATTAACGAACGATCAAATGATTAATGAAGAATATCGTGGTATTCGTCCAGCGCCAGGATATCCAGCTTGCCCTGCGCATGAAGTAAAAAAAGATTTATTGCGTGTCATTGGCTCGGAGGATATTGGCATGACCTTGACCGAATCGATGGCCATGAACCCAGCTTCCAGTGTCAGCGGTTTTTATCTGGCACATCCAGATGCACGTTATTTCAATGTGGGTAAGTTGTCAGCAGATCAGATTGAGGATCTTGCTAAGCGCCGTAATGAGTCCGTTGAAGACATTCGTCGCCAATTAGCAAGTTCGATAGACTAAATTTGACTGGGGTGGAGTGTGTGCAGCCTTTACACGCCCCACATCACTGGTTCATCTTTGGCCTTAGCCTGCTTCATCAGCTCTAGGAAAGGGTAGGCACGCTGTCCTAGCCTATCGGTAAGTTTCGGTTTTTCACTATTTTCTTGATCCGTCGCATTACTTTTAGAGCGCTCTTCCAAGTCTTTGAGGATGGCGGTTTCTAGGGAGATGATGAGGCTTGGTAGTTGCTCCACCGTCAAAATTCCTCTGGGCTCTAAAGGGCGGCCCAAAATTTCAAAGATTCTCTGGGTGAGATCAGCCAGCATGATGACGTCAGGACCCGCTTTGGAGCGAAATTGATAGATCATTTCAGTAGCTTACCACCTGATAAACTCACTTATCTATGTTGTTAACTAATAAAAATCGTTTAATTAAAATGCTCAGTGCTGCCCTTCAGGGTCTTGCCCAAGAGCATGGTTTGGGCGATGCCCCTGCGCCTCGCCTAGAGCGCCCTAAAGCGGTAGACCATGGGGATGTCGCTTGCAATATTGCGCTTCAGATTTCTAAGGCTTGGAAGTTAAATCCCAGGGAATTAGCGCAAGCGCTGGTTGAGCGCTTAGAACAGCAACCTGCTTATAGCGACCTCATTGCCTCCTGCGAAATTGCAGGACCTGGCTTTATTAATTTTCGCCTTAGTAATACCGCTAAAACTGCTGTTGTGGAAGAGGTCCTCACAGCAGGATCTCAGTTCGGCCAGCTTGCGCCAGATGCAGCCCCAGTTGCTAGCGCTATGATTGAGTTTGTATCTGCTAATCCTACTGGCCCGCTACATGTGGGTCATGGTCGTCAAGCGGCACTGGGTGATGCCTTGGCTAACTTATTAGCAACTCAGGGCATCAAAGTACACCGCGAGTTTTATTACAACGATGCGGGAGTGCAGATTGCAAACTTAGCGCTCTCAGTGCAGGCTCGCCTAAATGGACTCAAGCCCGGTGATGCTACCTGGCCAGAGAGTGCCTATAACGGTGAATACATTGCCGAGATTGCGACTGCTTTTAAGGATTCATCTGAATATAAAGATGATCTTGAAGCCATTCGCCAATTTGCCGTCGCGTATTTACGTAATGAACAAGATATTGACTTAAAAACATTTGGCGTGAAGTTTGATTGCTATTACCTAGAGTCTTCCTTATATACCGATGGTAGTGTTGCAAAAATTGTTGAAGAGCTGCAGAGCATTGGGAAGACCTATGAGTCTGAGGGCGCACTTTGGCTCAAGACAACAGATGATGGCGATGATAAAGATCGCGTCATGCGTAAGTCTGATGGTAGCTTTACCTACTTTGTACCTGATGTTGCCTATCACACCAGTAAATGGAATCGTGGCTTTGAAAAAGTGATCAACGTCCAAGGGAGTGATCACCACGGCACCATTGCCCGTGTTCGCTCGGGCTTGCAGGGCGTGGCACAGAAGCGTGGTTGGGATATTCCGAAAACCTACCCCGATTACGTATTACACAAGATGGTGACAGTAATGCGCCATGGCCAAGAAGTCAAAATTTCTAAACGTGCAGGCTCTTATGTGACCGTACGTGACTTGGTTGAGTGGTCCGGTGGCGTAACACCAGAGATGACTGCTGATGAGCATGAGCTGGCATTACAGCGTGGAAGAGATGCCGTACGTTTCTTCCTCATTTCTCGTAAGGCCGATACAGAGTTTGTCTTCGATATTGATTTGGCATTACAGCAAAATGATGAGAATCCCGTGTTCTATGTGCAATATGCCCATGCGCGGATTTGTTCAATTTTGACCCAATGGGGTGGACAAGTGTCCGACCTTAATGGTGCGGATCTCTCCTTGCTGCAAAGTAAAACTTCGGATCATTTATTACGTCGCTTGGCTGAATATCCAGAAATGCTGACTGATGCGGCTGCAGATTTGGCGCCACATGCCTTAGCTTTCTACTTGCGTGATTTAGCGGGCGACTTTCATGCTTTCTATAACGCGGATCGTGTTTTAGTTGATGACCCTGCATTGAAATTAGCACGCCTTGCATTGCTGTTGGCGACGCGCCAAGTGCTTGAAAATGGATTAAAAGTATTAGGTGTATCAGCACCCGCTAAGATGTAAGCTATGCCAATTGCTAGTGCTCAAGAAGTAAAAAGAAGGATGGGGATACGATGAAAAATAATAATCAACACACCAGCTTCACTCCAAAGACTCGGTCTTCGAGTCCGGAGTATGGCGGCACTATTCTTGGCTTCATCTTAGGGCTTGGTGTTGGCCTCGGCGTTGCTTTTGTGATTGCCTTTTACCTTTCGAAAAATACACCGCAAGAGCGCCCTGGAGTTAGAGCTCCCAATCTTCCTTTAACCATTAAGTCGGGATCAGCGCCGGCGGAAGGGGAAGTCACTACCCCAGCAGAGGCTCTAGATTTGAACAAACCACTACAAGGCAAGGCTACTGCACCCACAGCGAGTGCGCCAGATGCAATTGCTGATTTGGCTAATGCTAAAAAGCCAGTAGATGTAGCTCCTGCTGCAAAATCAGATGCTATTTACTTTCTACAAGTAGGCGCTTTTAATAAGCGTGCTGATGCAGATGCGCAAAAAGCGAGTTTAGCGATTCAGGGTATTCAATCTCAATTAAGTGAGATTGGCAGTGAGGGCAATACACTTTGGCGTGTGCGTGTTGGCCCATACAACAGTGTTGAAGAAAGTAACCCCGTGCGTGATAAGCTTAATAGTATGGGCATTAAACCGAGTGTCATTAAATCTAGCAAATCATGATTACATTATCTAAATCTAAAAGATCCTTTTTATCTGCCGCTATTCTTGGCTTGGCATTTTCTTTTTCAGGTCTGGCGACTGCACAAAGCCCTAAGATTGAAGAGGGATTTGATTATCGTATTCTGCCTACCCCTCAGCCAGTTGAGGCCAAAGGAAAGGTCGAGGTTATCGAGTTCTTTTGGTATGGCTGCCCGCATTGTTATGACTTTGAACCAGAGCTCAATGCATGGCTTAAGCGCCAAGCTAAGGATGTGACATTCCGTAAAGTGCCCGTTGCTTTCCGAGATGATTTCATGCCGCATAGCCAGCTCTTCTATGCCTTAGAGTCTATGGGTAAGGGCGAGGTGATGAATGACAAAGTCATGTATGCCATGCACAAAGAAAACAAGCGCCTCATGACAGAAAATGAGATCGCTGATTGGGTTGCCTCACAAGGCATCGATCGCAATACTTTCTTAGCTACCTATCGCTCGTTTACCGTCGTATCAAAAGCTCGTGCCGCAAGACAGATGGCTGATGCTTATCGCATTGATGGTGTGCCAACAATTGTGATGCAGGGTCGCTACGTTACATCCCCATCCATTGCTGGAACCAAGGCAAAAGCGATTGCTGTAATGGATCACTTGGAGCAAAAAATCCGCAAGGATAAGTACAAGTAATCCAGGGTCTTAGATTTTGACGAAGCGTCGGATAATCCAGAAGTAAAGTGGGTAGGGTAGGATTCTGAGGAATTTTAAGAATCCTGAAAACCGCTTAGGGAAGTGAATATCAAACTCACCAGCCTGAAGTCCGGCGATAATTTCTTGTGCGGCCTCATCGGCAGTGATCAGCGCTGGCATCTCAAAATCATTCTGTGCGGTAGCCTCTGTTGCAACAAATCCCGGTGAGATCATGTGTACGCTCACGCCCTGTGGCAGTAAGTCGTAATACAGGGTTTCACAGAAATTAATAATCCCTGCTTTGCTTGGCCCATACGCCAAAGCTTTAGGTAGTCCGCTATATCCCGCTACGCTACCTACGATGGCAATATGACCAGCATGCGCTTTGAGCATATCGGGCATCACAATACTAACGGCCCGCATGGGACCGAGTAGATTGGCATCAATTGTTTTCTGCGCAATCTCAAATTCAAAATTATCAGCACGTAATGGGGTATAAACACCCGATACAAACAACAGTAGATCTAAGCCACCCCAAGCTTCTAGGATGCTGCGGTAGGCAGAGTCGAGCTGCTCTTGATGGGTAACATCTAATGGAAGCACTAGAGCCTGTCCTGGCTCCGCAGATTGTGCGAGAGTATCTAGCCGCGCAGTACGACGGCTAGAGAGTGCGACTTTTGCACCAGCCTTAATAAAAGCGTTTGTGCAGGCCTCGCCAATACCGCTAGATGCCCCAATGACCCAAATCCGTTGATCTACAAAAGAATCTATTCCTTTTTGTTTCATGGGCGTAGTGCATCACTTGAGTGAATAATATCTTTATGTTTGAGGGTGTATTGCACCACATCAATACTCTTTTCAGAAAAACCTGCGGCGCAATACATGAGATAGAAATTCCAGAGCCGAATAAATGCCTCATCGAAACCAAGTCGATAAATTTCTTCAATCTTATGATTAAAGCTATCGCGCCATAGACATAAGGTTTTGGCATAGTCGGCACCAAAGGCAAACTCTGCCTCAAGCTCTAAACCTGCATTAGTTGCGGCAGCCTTAAATTTAGAAGGGGAGGGGAGCATGCCTCCTGGAAAAACATATTGCTGAATAAAGTCGGTACTCTGGCGGTAGCGATCAAATAAATCATCTGCGATCACGATAGTTTGGATGCAAGCCCGTCCACCCGCTTTGAGTCGTTTTGCAATTGTTTGAAAGTATTCGGTCCAATGGTTCTCACCAACTGCTTCAAACATTTCAACAGAGGCAATGCCATCAAATTGCTCTTTACAGTCCCGATAGTCTTGCAGCCGAACTTCGAATTGCTTTGCATTGCTTACTTCTGTAGAGATCTTTTGAAGTCGAGAGTCTGCAAACGCTTTTTGTTCCGTCGACAAGGTCAGGCCAGTGACTTGATTACCATTACGTAAGGCTTCTTCCATGAAGCCGCCCCAACCACAGCCTATTTCTAAGATTTGATCGTCCTCTTTAGTCTGGATGGAGTCTAAGATACGTTTGATTTTTGCGCGCTGGGCATCCATGAGTGATTGCTTGTCACCCTCAGCAAACCATGCACTCGAGTAGCTCATCGTGGGGTCTAGCCAAAGCGTGTAAAAGGCATTGCCTAGGTCATAGTGCGCATGAATATTTTTACGGCTTCCAGATTTAGAGTTGTCTCTAAACCAATGCCTCAGGCGATAGGCTATGGATCCAAACCAGCTGCCATAAATTGCTTTATCTAAAATAGTGCGATTACGAATGGCTAGCTCTAGAACGGCTTTGAGATCGGGAGTATTCCATTCGCCTCGGATATAGCTTTCGGCAAAGCCGATATCACCATGAGATAACACTTGCTTAAATACAGACCAATCTAAAACTTGAATTTCTGCATGTAGTTGGTCTGAGCTATTGCCAAATTCTCTTACTTCATTATTAGGAAGGAAGAGCACTAGGTGCCCACTGCGCAATTTCGCCAAAAGACCCAATAGGGCTGCTGTGCTTGCATCACCTTGTTGAGGTTTAGATTTTCGCCTTTCAGGGCGAGAGAAGGTGAGGCGGGATAGCAGTGTTTGACCGGGGCGATTCATCGAGTAACTTCAAGTTCTGGTGGTTTAGGTTTTGAGTGAAAGGGTACACCTTTTAGCCATAATTTCAATGCCTGCCAGTGAATTCGGCCAATGACACCCAAACTCATGAGGGGGTAGCGTAGAAAGGCAAGATAGAGGGCACTTTTAGTTAATGGTTGAGTAAGGCCGCTTATGCTGGTATTGATTAATGGAGCACCGTCCTCGTGCAGCTCAATCCGGCAAACAATATTCCGCTTTGAATTGCTATCTTGAGGAAACAAAAAGCGAAAGTGGTACTCCCCTCGAACATCACAAAAGGGCGAGACATGGAATACCTTATCACTCACCAGCGTCTCTCCGGATTGCAGCGCTTTACCAGAGTCATGATGGAGTAGATAGCAGTGTCGTTCGCCAAAGGTATTATTTACTTCAGCCAGTACCGCTCGTACTTGACCGTTGGCTTGGGTGCAGATCCAAAAACTGACCGGATTAAAGACATAGCCGAGAACTCGCGGAAAAGTATGCAACCAAATTTCACCATCATCATGATGAACGTGATTTTCTTTAAGGATCGATTCGATCCAGGACAGGCTGTTCTCATCGCCTAATCCATGGTCTTGGTCAAAAAAGGAAAAAAGTCCAAATCGCTTATCTTTGAGCCCATGCTGACTGAGTAATGTTGGATTACTCCTGCGCGCACGCATTGGAATAGATAAAGTAAATACACCATAGCCAAACGCATTAATAGCAGGACGAAAGCGCCGATGCTTTACCGCTCCAAAATTAATCGTTGGCAAATTCATTTACTGGGAATCTTTAATGGACCTAGAGTTAACTAGATGAGAAATGCTCTCCATCAGATCCATTGCCACCAATTCGCCTGAGCGCAAACCGTCTTCATGAAAGCCAAATCCTGTCCATGCTCCGCAATACCAGATTGAAGAGTTCCCCTGAATTAAAGGTAGCTCCTTTTGTGCCTGCACAGCGCGCATATCAAAAACAGGATGCGAGTAATGGATTTCTTTATGCACCAATTTTGGATTAGGATCTGTCAGTGGATTCAGGCTCACAATAATTTGTGTGCCCTCGAATGCTTTGGGTAGGGGTTGTAGGCGGTTGATTAAATAATTCACACTCACGTGTTGTTGAGCAGTCGGTGATGCACCAGATTTTGCGGTGTAGTTCCAAGCTGCCCAGCAGCGTTCAGTAGCGGGCAAGAAATTGATATCGGTATGCAAAATTGCGCGATTCTTCTGGTAAGGAACCGAGGCCAAAATAGTGCGCGCGTCTTGCCCAATGCCATGCACCAACTCTAAGGCTTGATCGCTATGACATGCCATTACCACTTCATCAAACTGGTGTAGCCCAGAGGGTGTAATCACTTCAACTGAAGAGTCTTTCGATTTACTCGCATTGACTCGAGAAACGGATTCACGAACAAATTTGACTTGATGTTTCTCTAGAGCTGCTACTAAAAGCTTTACGTATTCTCGGGATCCGCCTTTAACGGTAAGCCATTGCGGGCGATTTTGGATTTGTAGCAGACCATGGTTATGACAGAAACGGACCATAGTCTGAATCGGAAACTCTAGCATCTGCTCAACAGAGCATGACCAGATAGCACCAATCATTGGCAGGAAATAATTTTCTTTAAAGCTGGCGCTAAAACAATTGCGATCTAAAAAATCTTTAATGCGCTCATCTGGTTCTGAGTACTCAAGTTTGGCAGTGATTTGTTCCTCTGCCAGTCGAGTGGCGAGACGATTAAAGCGCAAGATGTCGTAAGCCATTCTCCAGAATGACAAGGAGAATAAATTAGATCTTTGACCAAAGAAGGAGTTGAGATCGTTACCAGCCCATTCAATTTTTTTACTGTGACCTGTTTTTCTACCCGCATCAATGGATACTGAAAAGGACATTTCTGATGGCGCAATCGGAACGGCAATTTCTTCAAATAGACGAACTAAGCGAGGATAGGTTTTTCGATTAAATACCAAAAATCCAGTATCAACTCCATGGGTTATCTGGCCATGAGGAGTTTCTAGTGTGAGATCTACAGTATTGCTGTGACCGCCAATATGGCTGCCACCTTCAAATACGGTGATCTCTAAATCTGGGTGCTGCCTTAATGCATATGCACATCCTAAGCCAGATATACCAGCGCCAATGATGGCAACTTTTTTCTTACCCACTAAATTTTTTCTCCAAGAAGTTTCTCTATTTCACCAGTAATACTGCTACTTGTTGGTTTTGTCATGCTGCCAAACGAGTCGACTACATTACCATTTCGATCAATCAGGTACTTATAAAAATTCCACTTCGGTGTTGTTCCAGTTTTAGCAATGAGCATTTTAAATAGTGGGTTTGGATTACTACCACTAACTGAGCTCTTAGCAAACATGGGGAATTTCACGTCATAGGTATTTTTACAGAAGTCAGCGATGTCTTTATTGCTACCTGGCTCTTGTTGGCCAAAATCGTTTGATGGAAATCCCAATACAACCAAGCCACGGTCTTTATATTTGGCATACAACTTCTCTAGACCTTCGTATTGGCTCGTAAAGCCACAAAAACTGGCTGTATTCACAACGAGAATGACTTTACCTTGGTATTGGCAAAGGCTTTGAGGCGCCTCATCCTGCAATCTTGGAAAGGTGTGAGATAAAAGGGGGCTGCAGCTGCCGGCAGGTGGAGCTGCCTTAGCAAACGGCATTGCTGTCAGCAAGAAAAGTAGTGCCAGTAAGTAGCGTGGCATATAGCGAATCATCTTGAGCCTTTGAGTGGGACGGGGATGCCCAAGTCTAAGACATTCTGGCAAATATCGTTGAATCTAGCCCAATGCCATTAATATGGCGCTATGAGCTCATTATCCCTACCTTCTTTCGAGTCTAAAGTCTGCTCTCCAACGGAGCTGGAGGCTCTGATTGCGGCGCTTCCCAGACCCTTGGTCTTTACGAATGGCGTCTTCGATATTCTGCATCGAGGGCATGCCAGCTATCTAGCTCAAGCCAGAGCCTTGGGTGCTAGCCTGGTAGTGGGGGTGAATTCAGATGCCTCGGTCAAAATGCTGGGTAAGGGTGATGACAGACCTATTAATACCGAGGCTGATCGCCAGGCTTTATTGGCAGCACTTGAGAGTGTCGACTTGGTAGTGTTATTTACAGAACAGACCCCAGTGAATCTGATTGCCAAGATTCATCCCGATATTTACGTCAAGGGTGGGGATTATGAAATCAATTCCCTGGAGGAGACCCGCCTCGTGAAAACTTGGGGTGGTGTAGCTGTAGCGATCCCATTTTTATACGAGCGCTCCACAACAACGCTATTGGGCAAGATCCGCACTAGTTGACTTACTCGGTGGCCTTCAAGTTTTGTAAGAGCCAAGCCCAAAGCCCACGTAGCACCAAACCTTCAATCGGCTCTACTGGCAGCACTGCCAACTCTGGAAATTGTTTAATTTCATTTGCCAAAATTTGGGCATTGCCCCCATCAAGCCAAATTCGCTCAACTGGATGATTCATCCTTTTAGCTAAGTAGGCTGCGCGCAGGATTGCACCCATCTGCGCCGCATCACAACCGCCCATAATCGCCTCATCTGTAGTGCTGCCAAAGCTCGCTTGAGCTTCAGGCTTACTAGCACGAACTGGTAATGGAAGTTGGGCTGTATTTTGTTGTAGGCTTTCTTGCATCAGACTTAAGCCTGGCAAGATCCAGCCACCATAATGGACGCCATTGCCACCCAGCAAGTCAATGGTAGTAGCCGTCCCAGCGTTGATCACTAGCGTGTTGGTACTAGAAAGAGCTCTTGCGCCAATCAGTGCAGCCCATCGATCTGCGCCCAATTTGCTGGGGTCTTGGTAGAGCGTTCTTAAGCCTTCATAAGGACTACTGCCCGTAAATTGTTGCCACTCAAGATCTTGCCATTGCGGAAAGAGGCTGCGTAGATTTTCAATAGCAGCATCGCCTGCTACGCAGCAAAAGGCAATAGCATCTGGCTTGGGTAAGGTTTTAGAAATATAGTCAGACAGCTCAGCCCGTAGTTCGGTTGACTGGAAAGATTTAGTGCTGATCGACCCAGAGTGTGCCCACAGTTTTTTATTGCGGTCTGCAATGTTTTGTGTAGATTCGACTGCGGCCCACTTGAGTCGAGTATTGCCAAGATCAAATACCAAATACAGACTCATGATTGAACTCGCAAAGAAACATCGCCTGCATGAATGGCGATAGATTTGTCATGCTCATGAAGAATCAGGGCGCCAGAGTCATCCACTCCGGAAGAGACTCCAATGATAGGTTCTTTGCCCGCGCCTGATATAGAAACAGGCTGACCGTTAAAGGCATCCCAGTGCGACCAGGAGTCTTTAAAGTAGCTAAACCCATGCTGTTCAAATTGGATCAAATGTCTTTCAAATGCCTCAATCAGCTTGAGCCAAATGAACTCCGTATCGGGAATCGGTGCGTGATGAGGCAGCAGTTGATCTAAAGCGGCAGCAGTAAAAGAGGTTTGATTTTCTAAGTTTTGTGAAATGACTTCCGCATTTCGTAAGTTGAGGCCCAGGCCGATCACCATCCAAGTGGGTGAGCTTGGATTGCTTTGTCCACCTTCAATGAGGATGCCGCCAAGCTTGGCATTGTTCAGCAGTAAATCGTTGGGCCACTTCAGTCTAAGACCTTGTTGATGAAGAGTGGTTTCATTGATTCCTAAAGTTCCAGCAATGCCGGCAATAACTGCTAGTCCAATGACTAGACTAAGTCCGCTCAGTTCATGAGGGCGTTTATTGAATGGGTAGGCCAAGGAGAAGCACAGCGTATCTCCGGGGTTGGAAAGCCAAACTCTGCCAGCCCTGCCCTTGCCGGAGGTCTGATAGTGGGCAATACGAGCTACGGGATCAATTAATTCACCGGCACGCCAACGAGCCAATAAATCATCATTAGTCGACTTGGTGGTGGCAACGCGTTCAAGAATGCAATTCGGACTCATTTTTCTATTGTAGAAAGATCTAGGCTGGCTGACCTAGAATAAGGGAATGCAACACGAAGATCAGCGTCCTCGCAAGTTTGTTTGGCCTCTCCAGGCAATGCCTTTGGCTCGGGCCATTAGCTTGAGCTATGCGCTTTTAATCACTTATGTCAG
>Ga0209400_1000097_pt1 | contig 73450 bp, 60 predicted proteins | sample M_130807_EF_Meta_FD_187313 | JGI IMG/M metagenome (GOLD analysis project Ga0209400, IMG submission 187313) | Freshwater microbial communities from Lake Montjoie, Canada to study carbon cycling - M_130807_EF_MetaG (SPAdes) (version 2) | ecosystem: Environmental > Aquatic > Freshwater > Lake... | reverse complement strand
ATTATACTGCTTATAAACTTTGTGAATTATTAAAAGAAAATCAGTATCTTGAACACTTTCCTATGTTGAAAGATAGAGAGAAACGAATAGAACAAGATAATATTTGGAAAAAAATTTGTGAAGAATTAGATTGGGAGTTTATTCCGACGATTTAATTATTATGTATTCATGTTGTTTTCATAAAATCTGTATTGTTTAGATTTTATGAAATTATTTTTTATTATAAACTATCTAGTTTTTCTCCTGTTTTATCATAAATCCAGACATCATATTTATATCCTAATTTTTCTGCTGCTATTTTCTTTTCTAAAACATAATTTTTCTTTTGATTTGTCCATGTAGATTTTACTTCTATACATCTATTTTGGGATGGAATGTAAATATCTACAAAATGTCTATGTTTTTTATTATCTTCATCATTATACCAAATTTCTGGCACTAATTTTCTATCTGTAACTACATGATCTTCTTTTATTTTTTCAACAAACAAAAGTTCATCAAATGCGAAATTTTCATAGCCTTGATATGTTATTTTCTTTCCAGATGGTAAAGTATATATTTTCTTATTAAAAGAGCAATTCAGCATAGTTTCTGCTATTTCTGGGTTTTGTGAATGATGTGGAACACCATATCTCTCTAAATTGGTTTTTATTACTTTTTTCTTAATATCTATGTTGTTTAATGCAATTTTGCAACCATATTTTATCATATTAGTTGCATAAGTTTTATTTTGTATTTCCTTATTCTGTTGTGGATTTTCTACACCATACTTTTCTATATTAGTTTGTATTATTTTTTTCCTAATTTCTGGAGATTGTAAAACATATTCTGTACCATATTTTTCAATACTTTTATCTCGTTTCTGTTGTTTTATATTTTCTAATTGAGAAATATGTTCTACACCATATTTATTTATCATAGTTTGTTTTTGTTTTTCTTTAAAATCGTGTAATTTCATACTGTTGTCTACACCATATTTTTTAATATTTGTGTTTATAATTTTTATTTTGCCATTTTCTTTGCTACAAATTTCACAATATCCGTTTATTTTTAATAGCTGTCTAAATGGTTTATTAAAAATATTTTCACAATCTAAATTTTTACAAATTCCATCAATTATTGTATTTCTATTTATTAATCTATCTGAATAATCATTTATTAATAATAAATTATTTTCATTACAAAAATTATCTAATGCATTTACATCATATTTAACTAATGATTTATGTATTTTAATATTAGCTATTCTAGTCATACAACTCGTGCAATATGCACCTGTTTTTACTAATTGTCTAAAATTTTTATTGAATGCATTTGTACATTCATTAAAAATACATTTTCCTTCAATATAGCTTTCTCTATTTATATTTTCGTAAGTTTGCAAAAGAATAATATTATTACTACTGCAATATTCGATTAAACCCTCACTATTATATCTCATTTTTATTATATACTATAATTATATGATTATATTCTTTATATAAAAATCAATTTTAAATTTTATATAAAAGTTTGTTATATTAGCTTACCATTTATGGTGTTATAATCCACCAGGAAATCCCGTAAGGTTCATTCCGATCCCTAGACCTGTTCCTGTTCTAGCACTGATACCAATAACTGGAACGTATGTATCCAAAATACTAAATGTAGCAGCAGCTGTTAAAGCGATCATAAGAATTTCTTCCAAATTCAATGATCTTTTTGGAATAGCATAAGCAGCAATTGCCACCATAAAACCTTCAACAAGGTATTTTATAATACGTTTAATTAATTCATTAACGTCAAACATGTTATTCATTATATTATATTAATTAAACAGAAAAAAAAATAAAAAATAAAAAATAATAAAAATAATATTAATATTAATATTAATATTAATATTGCTTAAACATATTAAACGTATATTTCATATTATTATTTATAATAAACAATAAACAAAATGACAAAATCTACTGGTACAAGACAAAAAAAAAATCCTGCATCTGCATCTGCTTCTTCCAATTCTAACCTATCATTTGAGAGAAAAGTGAATAGTGATGGAACAGTAAATACTAAATATGTAGATTTATTAGAGGAAGATAAACCAGTTGCTGGTCAAAAATTTGTATGTGTTTCTTTTGTTTCACCTGATAAAATTTTAAAACAGAAAGAAGCATTCTTTTTTGAAGAATTCCTAAAGAAATGGGAAATTAATAAGTCAATGGAAAAATTTGCTCAATTTTTGAATTTTATTTCTTATAAATACAATATTCTTTTTGATGATGTTATGAAAGATATGGAAGAATTTGTAAAAGAAGAAAAAGAAGTATTAACTAAATATACAATTGATGATGATTACAAGACATTTTTAGATAAAAACGAAGATGAGTTGGAAAAAACTTTTGGTATTAAACATAATTTTCAAACTGCTACAAGAGGGCTAAAAGTAAGAGGCGTTTATCCGTCAATGGAAGAAGCTGAATTAAGATGTAAGATGTTGAGAGAAGTAGACCCACATCACGATGTCTATGTTGGACCTGTTGGAATGTGGATGCCATGGAATCCAGAAGCATATAAAACTGGACGTGTTGAATATATGGAAGAAGAATTAAATCAATTGATGAGTGAAAAGGTTAAAAACGAAACAAATGCTAAAAATGCATTTGAACAAAGATTAAAAGAAACAAAACAAAAAGCAATCGAAGAAAATATTAAAAACGCAGAAAAATCTGGAAATGCATTAACTCAAACAATTGATGAAGCAGGAAATTTAATTGGTATTGCTAATATGAATACACAAGAAAGTGTTTTAGCAGAAAAAGAGGAAATATCTGTTTCTGATATTCGAAGTGAATTATTCGAAAGTGAAAATGTTGTTATTGGAAAATCAGACAACGGTCAAAGTTTATTGGTAAGTGGACCCTTTGCAAATAAAGAGTAAATAATGCAAATAGTACAAATACTACAAATACTACAAATGTGTACAATGACATCGTATATAATTCGGTATAGTAGGTGTTTTACATGAAATATAATTACCACATTTTAGACAAATGTTAATAATATTGTTTGTAGAAAAATAAAAATGATGTATTATTGGATTATACCGTTGTATTGTGTATATTATTGTTGCATAGTCATCATCAATATCATTATATTCTTCATCATAGAATGAATCAATAAATAATTGTTCATTGTTTATAACATGCTCATTGATAATATCACAAATATCTATTTTAAATCTACATATATTACATAACAATTCATATGTTTTTGAATCATAAAAACAATAACTTTTAATGATTTCGCATAATTCTTTAGGTAAACAGGGGTTTGTAGGGCATATTGAATTATTTAATTGATTGATAAGAAATTGTTTATGTATTGAACATTGTGCAATCATTTTCTAGTAATATTTTTATAAATTATTATATTTACAAATATGTATTATATACGTAAAAATATTTATATATTTATTTATATATTTATTTATATATTTATTATAAATATATAATGAGCGCTACATTTCCTAATACATATCTTTATGATTCTCATTCTGTCTCTCCACCACCCATGAGTATAATGGCATATTTTTATAATTATAATTCATCCGTACCTGGAGAGGGCGATCCAGATGGATGGGTAGTTTGTGACGGTCTTACACGTACCGTAACAGATGACAGATTTGCTATTGTCGCTCCATTATTAAATACTATAATGAGTGTTTCTAGTAACACACCTAATTCAATCACACCTCCAAATTTAAGAAATCGTTTTTTATTAGGAACTGATACTACAGATGCAAATATAGGTTTTAAAGGTGGCGCATCAACAGTTACATTAACTGTTGATCAAATGCCCTCACATTCTCACGGCGTTACTGATCCTGGACATGATCATACTGGAGGTGTAAACCAATCTTCAAATACACAAGTAACGACATTTTCAGGTACAACTGTACTTAGAGATAGTTCTACTAGTACAGGATCAACCACTACAGGTATAACAATTGACGCATCAGGAGGAGGAAATCCTGTTACTATTTTACCACCATTTATGTATATAAATTATATTATGAAATATTAATATTATATAATGGAAAAAATTACCATTTTGTTTTCTTAACAGTAATTTTTGGTCCTTGACCTCTCTTCTTTATATTCGTAGGATCATATTTTTCATCCTCATCATCTGATCCCATATTTTTCGATAATTCCCAGAATTCTTTTGATCCTAATTTAAAATCATTATGACTATCTGCTTTATACCAAAACACTTGATCTTGCAATTTATTTGATTTTGCATTATTGTTTATTACTAAACATTCATAATTTTCTGTACATTGATCCATGACTTGACAAAATGATTCAAACGTTGGAAACATGCCAGCATAATTATCAAAAATTCTACGACGATTTGCTATATATGGTTCTCTCAAAATAAAAACATAATCTATGTTTGTTCTTAAGGATGGTGGTATACCTAATGGATATTGCATGGTAATTATTAACATGATCTTCCAATGTCTACCATTCATAAAAAGCAGCCTCATCATTTTATCTCTCGACCATGTATTATCATATAAACAATCATCCAAAATCGCAAACGTTCTAGGATCTATGGTACTACGCTTAAATGATTCCATCTCTTTTTTTATTTGTTTTAATATTGTTTTTTGTCTTTTCAGTATATTTTCAACTATTGCTGTATTGTATTCATTATGAATAAACAATTTTGGAACCATTTTACCATAAAATCCATTACCTTCTTCTGTTCCTGATATTACACTACCTACTGGAATATCCTGATGATAATACAATAAATCCTTTACTAAAAAACTTTTACCCGTATCACGACGACCTATTAATACTACTACAGGACCTTTATTTTCATTTGGTTTAAAACTAATATTTTTCATATCAAATTTTCTTAAATCTAATGACATTTTCAGTTAGAGCTATAAATGTTATTATTATATATATATGATAATTTCTATAATACATATTTCATAAAAATTAATATTTTTAAAGTTACGCAAATATATACTCTTTGAAATATTTAGAATATATTAGTTAAAATTAATTGTTTTTTTTATTATATTTACCTAATAATATGTCTAATACAATAATGAATGATATAGACAACTTTTTTAATATCCATTATCAAAAAAGAAAAAATTCAGAACTTTTTGATAATTTAGAAAAAATTGCAAATGTTTCTAAATTGCAAAATTATATACCCATCTATTCACACTTTTTCTCTTTAAACTTACAAAATTTTAATAATATTAATTTAAACAATAAATGGTATATTAGCGATGTTTATTCAATTTATAATTCAGATAGTGATAGTGATAGTGATAGTGATAGTGATAGTGATAGTGATAGTGATAGTGAAAACAATGGTTCTAACCAACATGAATCAAAAAATGAAAAATATGATGATTCTAGTGATGACTTAACAACCTATATTAATCAATGTTTATATAACTGTAAAATAAACAATATTTTAAACAAAAAATCAAAAGATAAAACTGTATTCATAAAGTTTGCACCATTATTGGATCCTATCAAGTTTTTAACCGGTAAATATGACAATAGTAACAAACATATAACAAATGACATTCCTGAAAAAAACTATTTGTATAATTTACCTTCTATTCAACCTGACGATAATAACAAAGTACATCCTAAAATATTAAACATTAATAATACAGCATACATTGATAGTTTTTTCATATATTTATCTAGTATGTTATTACATAATACTAATTTTTTACATGGATTAGATTATTATGGATCATTTTTAGGAATTAAATCAAATTTTACTATAAATGTTTATGATGATTTAGAATATTTATATCAATCCGATTATTTTAATAAAAATAAAAATATATTATTCGAAGTCGATGACGACAATTATGATTATGATAATGAAAATAATAATATGTATTCCTCTAAAAATTTAAAAAAAATAGTGATAAACGATACTAATGAATGTCTAGATATTAATATTGATACAATTGATGATACTATTCAATTGTTAGATGATATATTTATTGATAATAATAGTAGTAATGATAATACATTATCTGATGCTCTAATTGATGAATTATTGATTGAAAATGTCAATAATACACATATTTCTGTAAACACTTCATTAAAATCATCTTCATCTTGTTCCTCTAGAACATCGTATACTTCTAATTCATCTCAATCATATTCTAGTAAAAACAGTACACCGAGAGAATTGAATATAAACGATAGAAATTGTGACGTATGTGATATATCAGATAATGATGTTCCTGATTTAATTGAATTGAATGAATTACTAGAAAAAAGTTGTGAAAAAAATACAAATGATGATACAAATGATGATACAAATGAATGTATAAACAATGCAAATTATAATCTCTCTTCTTCCTATGAAAATAATAGTAATTCTTCCAGTTATGATAGCGACAGTGAATATATAGAAGCTAGAATACCACAATTTCCAGTTGAACTTATATGTATGGAATATTGCGAAAATACATTTGATAATTTAATTGCTAATAATAACTTATCACAAGAAGAATGGTTTTCTGCGTTATTACAAATAATAATGATTTTATTAACATATCAAAAAACATTTTCGTTTACTCATAATGATCTACATACAAATAATATAATGTACCAATTAACAGATAAAAAATATATTTATTATTGTTATAAAAATAAATACTACAAAGTACCTACTTTTGGTAAATTGTTTAAAATTATTGATTTTGGCAGAGGAATATATAAATTTAAAGGAAATTTATATTGTAGTGATAGTTTTCAAGTAGGAGGTGACGCAGCAACTCAATACAATACAGAACCTTATTTTAATGATAAAAAACCTCGTATTGATCCAAATTATAGTTTTGATTTATGTAGATTAGCATGTTCTATTTTTGATTATTTAGTAGATGATATTACTAATGTAAAAGATTTAGAGAGAACAAATCCTGTTACAAAATTAATTGTTGAATGGTGTTTGGATGATAAAGGAATTAATTTATTATATAAAGCGAATGGAGATGATAGATATCCAGAATTCAAATTATATAAAATGATTGCACGTTGTTGTCACAATCATAGACCAGAAAATCAATTGTCGAGGCCAGAATTTTCAAAATTTATAGTTCCATATAATTCTATATCAAAAACTAAAAATATAATAGACAATTTAATTAATATTGATAAAATGCCTAATTTAACAAAATAAACTAATTAAGTACAAATTATAGTTTTTTATATATAAAAAATATATATAATATACAATTAATAATTATATTTTATTAATGTCGTCATTTGGATTTATATTAACACGTCATGTTAATTCTGAAAAAACAAATAAATATTGGAATCGGTGTGTTACGACAATACAATTATATTATCCAAATAATAAAATAATTATAATAGATGATAATAGCAATTATGAATTTGTAAATAAAACATGCAATGACAATAATGTTGAATATATCCAATCTGAATTTAAAGGTAGAGGAGAATTATTGCCATTATATTATTATTATTATAATAAATGGTTTGATAAAGCAGTAATTATTCATGACAGTATATTTTTTCATTCTAGAATACCATTTGGGAAAATTAATATACCTGTCGTACCATTATGGCATTTCACATCAGATGCTGAAAATATACATAATACAATGCGTATTATTAATGGTTTAAATAATAATTCAAGCATTAAAAAAATGTTAAATAAAAACAATAAAAATGAAATAAAAATATTAGGTAGAAATAACGATTGGAATGGATGTTTTGGTATACAATGCATGATCACACACGATTGTATTAAACAATTACAGTCCGTATTTAATTTTTTAAATTTAGTACATTATATACACAATCGTGCTGATAGATGTTGTTTTGAACGTATATTTGCTTGTATGATATATTCACAATATCCACAATTAAAAAAATGTCCCTCTTTGTTTGGAAATATATTTACTTATTTGCATTTTGGTTATTCATATGAACAATATATTAATGATTGTAAAAATAAAAATATTCATCGACCTGTTATAAAAGTTTGGACTGGAAGATAAAAAATATTTTTATATATTTTTTCACTATATAAAAATATAAATTTTACACATTTGAAAATTTGAAAATTTAAAAACCTGGATTATCTGTAAATACATTTTGACCTGTGGGCGTTCCATTATCCATATTTTTTATTACTGGAGATATTTGTTCAATTAAAAAATAACCAATTATTACACTAAAATATACCAATAACGTATCTCTTATTAAAAATTTCAAAGGCTTGTTTTCTTTTTCTATGAATCGCATTTCAAAAAATTTCACAATTAGAAAAACAGCAGAAATAACACCTGAAAATATAAAAATATTATCCATTTTATTTGTGTGGTATATGTTATATATTATACGTTAAATATTAATATATAAAATTATATTCTAAATGTTTTTTTAACGAATCACAAATTTGTATTGTTTCATGATTAAACACCAATCATCTAAATATCAATCTTTTTATAAAAATTATAAGCATGTAAATCTTCTATTTCATTAAAATCAAATGCTTTAAATGAAGCATCAACATCCTCCGCTTCAGTTTGTTCTCTTATAACATCTGCACGTTGCCTTGTTCTAATATATCTGTATTCTGGTAATGTTTTGCATTTATAATGGTTTAATTGAATAACATCAAAATCGATATTATCATTAAATGGACCATTTATAATTGCATTATTAGTTGATTTTATATAACCTTTTGACAATTTAACATCGTGACATGTATTAAATTTTAAAAAATTATCCTTTTTAAATATTGTTTTAATATGGCAATTTCCGTTTTGTTGACACATTGTAAAACGAGCCGTAACAGGCTCGTTAGTTTTTTCTGTTTTTCCTGATGAACCAAAAAATCTCCAATTCATACCTATTCCTTGACAATCTCCTACTATATATTCATTGATAAAATCACAAATATTGTTATGTTTTTTTAAAACAATAAATTCATCTATATCTATATGTGCAACATGTGTTATTTCTGTTGTAAATAAATAATGTTTTATAAAATCATCTAATGCTAAATATTGAACAGGTTTGTGATAATTATTAAATGGTAAATGTAGAAATTTAATATTATCCTTATATTTATTAAGCATTGTTTCGTACGTAGGTTCATCTTCATTATCGTATAAATATATATATTTAAACCCTAATGCCAAATGATATTTCACAAATTCTTCAATATAATCATGTTCTTTTTTTGCTATACACACAATTACTGGATACATTTTATAATATTTATATTTATATTTATATTTATATTTATATTTATATTTATATTTATATTTATATTATAAACTAAATGTTAAGAAAATTGGCTTTATTGGGAATATTTTTTGTTATGTAATTCATCATCGTAAATAACATTAAAAAAATTATTTTCATCAACAAAAATTATATAGTTAAACTTATATTTATATAGTTTTATATTAAATTAATTATAACTATTCTAATACTTCAATGTCTAATTCGTCTATCAAGTCTGGTAAATCTAATTCAATGGATGGTGGCTCTATATTATGAACATCTAAATTAGATAATTCCATTGATTCATCTAATATTTTTAACCTAGATGATGTTGGTTCTTCACCATTTATAGTTGTGGCTGCATATTGATGTGTTGTCATATCACCTGGAATATCGTCCAATATAACATTTATCTTTTCCAATTCTTCGCTAAAAGTTAATTTATTGTTCTGACTTTTTGCAGTATCATCACTATCACTATTTGTATTGTTGGTATTTATGGTATTGATGGGTGTGTTTACTACATTACTATTAGAATTATTTACACTGTTTTCTATTATTTCTTTTACTTCATTATTCGTTTCCGTATCTTTGTCTACAATCACTTCTTCTTTTATTTCTTCAGTAACTTGTTCCTCTATTGATTCATCCATATATGCACGTAATATACTTTCAATTGGAATACTATCACGTATAGCGTTTAAAATACTTTCTTGAATCAATATCTCGAATTCACGATTGTATTGTTGTTTTTTAAGCGGAGGAATATTCAATTCAAATAAATAAATTGATTTATATAATTTTCTTGCAGTATGAATATAAACGTTATGAATAAATTCATTCAATTTTGGTATTGTAATATCAATTTTTTTCTGTTTTTGACCTGCACGCATTGCTGTCAATATTTTTAATTGAATAATATGTACACACGTAACCAAATCTTCTAAATATCCACAACCACTTCTATCTAATATACGTTTTTTCTCTTGATCAACAATTAAAGGATTCCATTGTGGTATTCTACGAATCAAATTTTGAAATGTCATTAAATATTTATCCATTTCATTATTCTCTTTACATAATTTTATAGACTCTTCAAAAATAGATTGAAAACCTTCTACAATTAGTGGTGTTAATATGGTTAATATTCTTGCACCCCATTCATTTTTTGATTCATGTAAACTAGAAACATTAAAATCATCCATTTTGTCTATACAATGTTACTTTTACATAAATGAAATATTTTCTAAATTATATTCTGAACTCAAAAAGATAAAATGAAGTATAAATAAAATCAACAATTTTTCATTCCTAAATTCTTTTCGTATTTTATTAAATGTTATTAAAAATTCAAATTTTTTATCTGTTTGTTCTATATTTTTTGTTGTAATTAAATTTCTCTCTATCAATTCAATTATATCTAATCCACTATAGCCTTTTTCATATAGCTTTAAAGAAAAATCAATGTTTTTCTGTGTATATTCTTTATCTTTATCAAATTCTTTAGAACTATTCTTCGTATCCTGTTTTTTTAAAGACACCCCATAGTTTATTATTTCTTTCTGGAGAGAAAGTAAGTGATCTGATATATAATTATCTATTTTATGATTTGTTAAATTATAATTGTGCAAATTTATTATCGAATTATTCATTATTAATTCTGGAACATATATTTCACAAAAACGCGATAAAATTGGCTTTAATAATTTATATTTATCTTCTATTACTATAAAAAATCTAGTAGAATGACTAAATAATTCTATACATCTTCTTAATGCTGATTGTGCATCCATTGTTAATTTGTCAGCATTCAATAATATTACACTCTTAAAAATATCACCACCATTTGATATTATATGTGTTTTGGCAAAAAACTTTAGTTCTTCTCTTATAAATTTTATACCTTTACCATGTGCACAATTTACATACATTACAAATGTTTTGATTTTTTCTTTATCATTATTGTATATTGCATTCATAAACTTATTAATTATTGTTTTTTTACCTGTACCACATCCACCATGAAAAATTATATTTGGAATTTTATGAATTTTGTTAAAATAATTTAATTTTTCTAGAATATCATCGTGATCTTCTATTTTTATCATTTACAAATAATATTCAAGTAATTTTTAAATATTATTTAAATTATATTGATAAATAATTATCATTTACTATTTTACAACGTATATCAACGTATATCAACCTATATCAAAATATTAAACTGAACTTGTTAAACTATGTGTATATGGATTTTGGCGGAAAGCATCTAATAAATCTGGACTAATTCTCTCACAACTATAATTTTCATTAAGTGTTTGCGGTGTATTTAATTTACCATATTGTTCTTTTCCAGAAGACAATGGAATTACTGAACCTGGAGTAAATATTCTATTGTTATATCTATCAGCATCATCTCTGGTTGTCGTAATATTCATCTCTTGATTAAACATTTGAGTTCCACCTTGATTTGTTCTATTATATATTGTTTGAGATTTAATATCATTATTTGTTTGTGCATAAGTTGAATCATATACCATTGCACCCTGTTGTGTAGACATACCACCTACAAAACCTAATGTAGATGATGAAGTCGTATCCCTCTGTGTTAAATCTAATGGCACATATGTATTAACATAATTGCTAGTGTCTCTTTGATTATTAATATTAAATCTAGGTGCATACAATGTTGTTTCTTTTATTGTAGTTGCTGTCTTGTCATTTTTATTTATAACATAATTTGATGGTACACTTGAACCACCATCACCGTAAATACGAATATTATTTACTAATTCATCTTTTCTTGATGGTTTTAATACATCCATTAAAGGCGCTATTACAGCACCAATTGCACCACTAAAACCACTTCTAAAACTATCTACTTGTCTAACACTTGAACGATTATTATTGTAATTTTTATAACTTTTATGGTTGTTTTCTGCATCTGTTATTGGTCCTCTACCTAACGCGGATGCAACACCTAAATCACACGTTTCTGATGGCTGTCTTTTTGATGCTTCAAAATTAGATGGAACATAACTGGTCTTTTTTGCATCAATACCTGGTCCCACATATTCAGATTCGCAGTCCGCTCTTTTAACTATACCCATTTCTTGAATAGGACGTAACGTTTCACCTTTTTCTGCACCAGTTGTTGTAAACCATCTATCTTGTGTATTTATAAAAAATGTATCTGGTAAATTTTTTTCTACACGTCCAATCATTCCTAAATTTTTTATATAAGCATTCGCTGGACCCTCATGATTTGTTAATTCATATTCAATACGTGGGTTTGTTTCAACGCGTAATTCATCTACTGTTTTTGGCAACCATGAATTTCTTGCTTCCATACCAGAATTAAACCCACCACTACCTTGTGTAGTATAACCTTGTCCTAAACCAGGTGCTACATACTCCGAATCAAATGGTTTAACATTGTTAATTTTCATTCCTGGATTAACACGCGATTGATAAAAATCACTATTATTAGGTGTACCATATGCCCAATTAACATTATCTTCTGGTTTAAATAAAGGGGCTTGTTCCACTTTTCTTATCATTTGTGAACCTGTACCAATTTTGTTGTCTAATATTGTTTCTGCTAAATTCATATCATATACACTATCTTTAATTTTTGCACCATAAAATGGTTTCATATTATTATGTTTAAATTCATCTGATTTCAAATAATTACCAGTGAGAGAATATATATTTTGTATATCTGAACCTACTTGTAATCCATTGTTCACCCTATTTTCATAAACACTTTGGTTAAAATATTTATCTGATGCTTCATTTGGATTTTGATAATAATAAACATTATTATTCAAGTCTTTTTTGTTTAATATTGGATAATTTTGTGCTGGAATATCAGTATTTGGTAAATTATTATTTACCATTGATATGTTTGCTGTTGGATCAACCCATATATTAGATGCTACATCCAAACTACCACTTGATTGTTTCATATTAGTGAATTTTTCTACGGTATTATTCGTATTTTGATATTGATTTTGTTGATTTTGTTGATTTTGTTGATTTTGTTGATTTTGTTGATTTTGTTGATTTCGGTTATTTGAGATTCTGTTATTATTTTTTTTTGGACCACAATTTTTAGATGGTTGATTTGATATAATATACATACCACCTAATGCAACTAATGGTATAGCTATTTCCATTTATATAAAGTATTTGTATTTTGTATATATTAATTATATATATTATTATACTTATATTATATTAATTGTTTTTGTTTTATTATATTTTTTATTGATTACTATAAAAATATAATAATTGTTTATTTTTAAATTTATATTTTATTAGTTGCATGAATATGTTGGAACAAAATAATCTTTTTCTAAAATTCGCGTGCTTACATTATTTTGAAAAGGTAAACATGTATTTTCTTGTGGATTTAATGGTAATGTATACCAATCCACTTGTTCTAAATCTCTCGCCGTCCAAGCAGGCATAATTGTTCTTGATTCTTCTGTATATAAACTATTACATGATGGATATGATATTGGCTCACTATTTACATTAAACTCTTTATATTGGTCTTTTACTAAACAATCTCTACTTAAATATCGATTATTACTGTCACCTAGATTTGCACCTAGTCCCATTAATTCACTTTCTAAATTAATTGAATTTGTACGTAAATTTGCACCCCACTTTTGGATTCTTATTTGAGGATCTTCCATATAATATGGATGAGAACCATTACCTGGAACATTTAATATATATCTTCCAGGATCAGTAGATTGTTGTAACATTTTTTTTGTACGACAAACATCATAATTTATTCTTGTATTTGACATTCTAATTAAAATAATATCTAATAATTTTATTATATATATTATTATTTTTTATTTTTTATTTATTATTTATTATTTTTTATTTATTATTTATTATTTATTTTAAAAACTATTTTAAGATATTAAAAATATATTATGTATAATTATTTTATGCAATCAAGCAAAGACACTTTTAAAATTAAATATAATTCTACTGATGTAGATAATAGCAATCTACATGCTTCAATAAAATCTAACACATCTATGTGTTTAAATATGATTGTTAAAAATGAATCTCATATAATTGTTGAAACATTAAAAAATTTATGCTCTTATTTTAATTTTAGCTATTGGGTTATTTGTGATACGGGTTCCACAGATAATACAAAAGAAGTAATTACTGATTTTTTTAAAGAAAGAAATATAAAAGGAGAATTACACGAACATAAATGGGAAGATTTTGCACATAATAGAACACTTGCATTAGAATGTGCATATAATAAAACCGATTATTTATTAATATTTGATGCAGATGATTCCATCAAGGGTAATTTTGTTTTACCAAAAAATTTTAATTTTGATGGTTATACATTAAAGTTTGGCACAGATTGTACATATTTAAGACCATTAATAATTAATAATCGAAAAAAATGGAAATTTGTAGGAGTTTTACATGAATATTTAGCTAGTGAAGAATCTGTTTCACAATATGGTAATATTGATGGGGATTATCATGTTGTTTCTGGAAGAGCTGGAGCCAGGAATAAAAATCCGAATAAATATTATGATGATGCAATTGTATTAAAAAATGCGCATTACAAAATTAAAGATTCTGATTATAATTTATCTTGTCGTTATGCATTTTATTGTGCACAAAGTTATAAAGATGCGAATTATATAGATGAGGCGATTGAGTGGTATGAAAAATGTTTGGGATTAAATATGTGGTTACAGGAAAAATATGTTAGTAGTGTTATGTTAGGTCATTTATATGTGAAAAAAAATGATAAAGAAAAAGGATTAAAATATTATTTTAAATCGATTGAATATGATTCAGAAAGAATTGATGGTATTATTCATGCAATGTCTCATCTATTAAGAGATGGTCAGCATACATTGATAAATGCATTATATCACAAATTTAAAAAATATAGTAAAAATCTAAAAGGTAAATTATTTATGGATGATTGGTGTTATAGGGATGAATTAGAATATTATAATTGTATTTCTGCATATTATATTAATGATAAAGAAAGTGGATATGAATGTTGTAAAAAAATATTTTTAAATAAAATTGCCAATTTATATATTCTTAAAACTAGTATTAATAATTTTCAGTTTTATATCGATTATTTTCATAAAGAAACTGATGAAATTAAAGTTAAATTATTTTATTTATTTAACAATGTTATTCATCATATTAGTATGAATAATGAAATTATTAATCCTACAATGTATACTATATGGAATAATTTATTTGAAAATTGTAGACCATTATTAACTAAACCAAGTATGTATAAACTTCCTAAAGTAAAAAATGCTGATTCTATTATTATTACATTTACTACTTGCAAACGAATTGATTTATTCAAAGAAACTATATATTCTATATTGAATCATTGGAATGATGTTGATAAAATAAATTACTGGTTTTGTGTTGACGATAATTCTTCTTCTGAAGATAGAAAACAAATGAAGAAATTATTTAACTGGATTGACTTTTACATGAAAACTGATAAAGAAAAAGGACATATTATTAGTATGAATATTATTTGGGATAAATTGAATGAATTAAAGCCAAAATACTGGATTCATATGGAAGATGATTTTCTTTTTTATAAAAAAATGAATTATGTTGAAATGAGTATAAATGCAATCAATAGTAAAATGTGTATTGAAAATAATGTTAAACAAATATTATTTAATAGAAATTATGGTGAAACTATCGAATCTTATAATGCAAAAGGACATCTGGATTTTGGTTATAAAAATAATGATATTGTATTACATAATCATTGCGAAGGAATATTTCCATATCAAAATTGTCATTACTGGCCTCATTATAGTTTTAGACCATCTTTAGTAGATGTTTCTACTATTTTAGAATTAGGTAATTTTGATTCAGATCATCAATTTTTTGAAAGAAGTTATGCAGATAAATGGAATAAAAATGGTTACAAATCAGCATTCTTTAATAATATAACAAGTAAACATACCGGTAGACTTACTAGCGAACGACATGATAAATCTATTAAAAATGCATATGCTTTAAATGATGAGGATCAGTTTTTTAAAAGAGAAAACAAATTTATTAAAATTATTAATTTGGAGAGAAGGACTGATAGAAAAGAAAATACAATTAAAGAATTAGATAAAGTAAATATATCTAAACAAGATTATGAATTTATTAAAGCTGTTGATGGATTATCTATTAAACCTACAATTCAACTTAAAGAATTATTTAAAGGCAATGATTTTGGTAATAGAAAAGGTGTAATTGGTTGCGCTTTATCCCATTATAATTTATGGAAACAATTACTAAATGACACTGTTCACGATTATTATATAATTATGGAAGATGATTATACACTTCCATCTAGTTTTAAGAGACATTTTGAAAAATTAAAATCAGATAATGAATTCAGTAAACGAGATGTTTTATTTTTAGGATATCATATGTTTGAAGCAAAACGAAACGTCAATTTAAATATATACAATTCTGAATCTGATATGATTAATATAAAAGAATTGAATAACGATTTATATATTGGCGGTTTTTTTGCATATTCAATAAATAAAGAAGGCGCTAAAAAAATGATTGATTATATTAGCAAAAATGGTATTAAACATGGAATTGATTACCTATTTAAAATATATGATGAAATAAAATGTTATGAATGCCAACCACAAATCGTATTTTCTGTATGGAATGAAAATGGAAAAAAAATAGATTCAAACATTCAACATGATCATGATTCTATTGATTTTAACAGCGTTGAAGATTTCGATCAAATAAAAGACAATTTTATTTTTATTCCAGATTTAGATGTTATTGACAATGATTTATATTATAAAAATGTTTCATTAAATGAAAAATTTATTATTGCTTCAGAAGATGAACAATGCGTAGGATTTAATACGCTTGGTTTTTTTAAAAATGCCGTAACTGAATTAAAATCATCGCAATATTTTAAAAAGGGGGATGGAATTTATATTAAAAAAAATGCATATGATGCGTTTTTACAAGAACAACAACCCACCAAAAACGATGATATTGCGATTACAATTACAATGAATGAAACAGTCACAAGCGATGAAAAAATTAATATTAATCATGAAATTATTGAATTATCTGATACGAATGTTGTTAAAATTAAAATGTTATGTAATTGGACTAGCTCACAAGGATTATGTAATGAATGGTCTAATATGTGTGATTTTGGATTTCGATGGAAAAATTATCAACTTGTATGGACAGATAAAAAAGAAGATATAGATTATTATGTTATTATCAATAAACCTCCACATGGTGCTTATTATGATCCAAAAAAAACGATTGTATTTCAAATGGAACCATATGTTAATGACACCACTAAAAATTGGGGGGTTAAAACATGGGGTGAATGGGCTAATCCCGACCCGAATAAATTTTTATCTGTTCGAGGTCGTAAAACAAATTACCATAATAATGCATTTTGGCAATTGGAATTATCGTTAAATGATTTATTATCACAATCTGAATTGTTTATTAAACCAATAGATAAAAATATGACTATATCTAGTATTTGCAGTTCCAAATATTTTGATGAAGGACATATTGCTAGAATAGATTTTTTAAAATTTTTGGAAGAAAAAAATGATATATTAATAGATATTTATAATTACGATAATAATCATCAATTTAAAAATTATAGAGGACCTCTTGCCCCATATAAAGATAAAAGCAAGGGAATTGCTCCTCATAAATATTATTTTATGGTTGAAAATAATTATGAAACTAATTTTATTACTGAAAAATTATGGGAACCTATTTTATGTGAAACTTTATGTTTTTATTATGGGTGTCCAAATGTTGATGAATATATTGATTCTAGAGCGTTTGTTTTATTAGATATGAACGATTTTGAAAAGTCATATCAAATTATTAAAAAAGCAATAGAAGAAGATTGGTGGTCAGATCGAATTAACATTATTCGTAAAGAAAAACAAAAAATATTAAATCAATTAGCTTTTTTTCCAACAATTGAAAGAACTATAACATTTGATAAAACATTTGGTTATTTTAATACTACTACTAGTAATTATAAAAATGTTTGTTTTATTCATAGTTGGACTAATAATAATCATCAAACTAAAATGTTAGATTATATAATAGATTATATTAAAGAAAGCAAATTATTTGACGTGTTAGATGTTATTTATGTTATGAATATTGGAAATGAAATTGACTCCTCTAAATACGAGGATAAAATTAAAGTGATTAATTATTCTAATAATAATGAATTGTTTGAATTACAAACTATAAAATTAATACACACATTTTCAGAAATGAATCCTAATTGTAACATATTATATTTACATACTAAAGGCGTATCATTTAATACTATTCGTCAGAATATTATGGATTGGATGAATGTCATGTTATATTTTAATGTTAAACTATTCGATAAAAATCTAAAATTACTAGAAACATATGATGCGTTGGGTTGTAATTATCGTGATGCTCCTTTAAAACATTTTAGTGGTAATTTTTGGTGGGCAAAAGCATCTTATATAAAAAAATTAAATATTTATAATATTTCTAATAGACATGATGCTGAATGGTTTATATTATCAAATGGTGATAGTAATTATTATTGTCTATATGATAGTAAAGTAGATCATTATATGAATGAATATCCAGCATCTAATTATGAAAATATTATGTAATTAGGAAGGTGTTGGTGTTATTAGTAAAAATCATACATTTTTGTAAATGTATGATTTATTTGTTTATGTGGTTATGTGGTTATGTGGTTATTTTGATAAATTAACTCAATTAGTTCAAGTTAATGGCAAATATATTTGCATTTGCATATTGGACGCCTGATTCATCTATATTTACACGAATTGCATAATTCCATGCACCTGTGCCACCATATTGTCCCGTTAAACCAAAATAATGATCTATTATTTGCATATTAATAACTCCTGCATTCATTCCTTTTGGATTATTTGTTGAACTATATGTATATAATGATGTTTTTAATGGTGTTGTATCAGCATGATTGGGTGGGAATAAAACTTCGTCAGTACTTCCATTCGCTAGGTTTAATCCTATTAATCCTGTGCCACTCATTGGATTGAGATTTCTAAATATTGATGCTGATATGTTATATATTTCAGATGTAGACATATATTGTACTGATGCACTTACTAATACTTTACTGTTAGTATCTGTTACATTTATAGCTAAATCATATGCATCTATAAAATAAGTGAATCCTGTAGTACCCGGAGAACCTGTTGAACCAGTCCATCCAGAACTGTTATATCCTGTAAAACCGGCTAATGCGTAACCGATTGGACCTGTTTCACCTGTTGCACCTGTAGCGCCAGTTGTGCCATTTATTAATGAATAAACTGGACCTGTTAAACCTACATATCCTGTGGCAGAATTTAATTGAACAACTAAATTTGTAGGCTGTCCAGTTGGACCAGTTGCATACATTTGCCAACCACCTACTGCGCCTACACTTGTAGAAATAGCCGGTCCAATATTATAAAATGGACTAGCAAAACCAAATTGTGAATATGCAATACCGGCTTGATCTGAACCTAATGTTGCTTCACCTGTAGCACCAGTTGGACCTGCAATATTTAATGTTCCTGGACCCATGAAAATTTCTTTCCATCTATATCCTGATAAACCTAAATTATATACATTGGTTTCACTTGGAATTATATCAGCTGCTAAGCTTACATAATAACCACTATCGCCGCCAGTAGCGCCTATTGATAATATAGAATTATAATGTAAATTACCTGTATCCCCAGCGTCAAATAATAAAACAGATCCAGTACCTTGACCTGATACGGTTGGAGCTGCGCCAGTAGGACCTGTTTCACCTGTAGCACCTGTAGCACCAGTAGCACCTGTATCACCTGTTGCACCTGTAGCACCTGTAACGCCTGTAGCACCAGTAGCACCTGTATCACCTGTTGCACCTGTATCGCCAGTAGCACCTGTATCACCTGTAGCACCTGTATCACCTGTAGCACCTGTATCGCCAGTAGCACCTGTATCGCCAGTAGCACCTGTAGCACCTGTATCACCTGTTGCACCTGTTGCGCCTGTATCACCTGTTGCACCTGTAGCGCCTGTTTCACCAGTAGCACCTGTATCACCAGTAGCACCTGTATCGCCAGTAGCACCTGTATCGCCAGTAGCACCAGTATCGCCAGTAGCACCTGTTGCGCCTGTATCACCTGTTGCACCTGTAGCGCCTGTTTCACCAGTAGCACCTGTATCACCTGTAGCACCTGTATCACCTGTAGCACCAGTTGCGCCTGTGACACCAGTTGCGCCTGTGACACCAGTTGCGCCTGTGACACCAGTAGCACCAGTAGCACCTGTAGCACCAGTTGCGCCTGTGACACCAGTTGCGCCTGTGACACCAGTTGCGCCTGTGACACCAGTAGCACCAGTAGCACCTGTAGCACCTGTTGCGCCTGTGACACCAGTAGCACCAGTAGCACCTGTAGCACCTGTTGCGCCAGTAGCACCTGTTGCGCCTGTAGCACCAGTAGCACCTGTTTCACCTGTTGCGCCAGTAGCACCTGTTGCGCCTGTAGCACCAGTTGCGCCTGTGACACCAGTTGCGCCTGTGACACCAGTTGCGCCTGTGACACCAGTAGCACCAGTAGCACCTGTATCGCCAGTAGCACCAGTAGCACCTGTATCGCCAGTAGCACCTGTTTCACCAGTAGCACCTGTATCACCAGTAGGACCTACTAAACTTAATGTTGTATATTGAATTTCTTTCGTGTTACTATTGTAGTACAAAACACCTCCAGTTCCTCCAGATGGAACAACGTTAGACGAACGTATTGGATCTACATAAAAAGCACTTCCGGTTGATCCATTTAATGTTACATTGGTGGCATTCAAAACTATACTATTTTCTGGTTGATTTGCTATTCCTGCATTTCTACCAATTGCTATAGAAGCTGCACCTTGATTAGAATTACCTGCATATTCACCAATTGCTACAGAATATATACCTTGATTTGTAACACCTGCACCACTACCAATTGATACTGCACTTAACCCTTGATTAGAATTACCTGCATAATTACCAATTGATACTGAACCAGTACCTTGATTAGAATTACCTGCATAATTACCAATTGCTACTGCATAACCTTGTTGACCAGTTTCACCTGCATTTTGTCCTATGTGAACTCTAGTACCTGTTTCAACTGCCCAACCAGATGCACCTGCCCAATAAATATAATCTGAATAATTAACACCAGTTAATCCAAATGTTCCTGTTGGCCCTGTAGCGCCTGTATCACCTGTAGCACCAGTTTCACCTGTTGGTCCTGTATCACCCGTATCGCCTGTTGCACCTGTAGCGCCTGTTGGACCTACTAAACTTAATGTTGTATATTGAATTTCTTTCGTGTTACTATTGTAGTACAAAACACCTCCAGTTCCTCCAGTTCCTCCAGTTGGAACAACACTAGATGAACGTATTGGATCTACGTAAAAAGCATTTCCGGTTGATCCATTTAATGCTGATCCAGAAGCATTTAAAATGATAGTATTTGCTGGTTGACCTGTTTGCCCTGCATATTCACCAATTGCTATTGCATTTATACCTTGACTGCTCTCACCTGCAAATGTACCAATTGCTACTGATCTACTACCTTGACTGCTCTCACCTGCCTGGAAACCAATTGCTACTGCATATTCATTTTGATTATTCGCACCTGCAGCAGTACCAATTGAAACTGCACCATTACCTTGATTATAATTACCTGCACTAATACCAATTGCTACTGTATTTGTACTTTGTAAATTTCCACCTGCATTTTGTCCTATGTGAACTTTAGTACCTGTTTCAACTGCCCATGCCCCTGTAGTTCCAGTTGGGTTCCAATAAATATAATCTGAATAATAAACACCAGTTAATCCAAATGTTCCTGTTGGCCCTGTAGCGCCTGTTGCACCTGTAGCACCAGTTTCACCTGTTGGTCCTGTATCACCCGTATCGCCTGTTGCACCTGTATCACCAGTAGCACCTGTATCGCCAGTTGCGCCTGTTGCGCCTGTGACACCAGTTGCGCCTGTGACACCAGTAGCACCTGTAGCACCTGTATCACCAGTAGCACCTGTATCACCTGTAGCACCTGTAGCACCTGTTGCGCCAGTAGCACCTGTAGCACCTGTAGCACCTGTATCGCCAGTAGCACCTGTATCGCCAGTAGCACCTGTATCGCCAGTAGCACCTGTATCACCTGTAGCACCTGTATCGCCAGTAGCACCTGTTGCACCTACTAAACTAGTACTAGAAATATAAATTTGTCCATTAGATACAACAGCAGTTTGATATTGACCTGATGCGGATAATGAAACAGATCGCCAACTTCTATTTGAATCTTTCGCAGTCCAAGTATTACCAAAATCAGAAGAAATATAAATTTTTCCATTATTTTCAACAGCAGTTTGATATTGACCTGATGCGGATAATGAAACAGATCGCCAACTTCTATCTGAATCTTTTGGAGTCCAAGTATCACCAAAATCAGAAGAAATATAAATTTGTCCAATAATAGTAACATCAACACCAGCACCAACAACAGCAGTTTGATATTGACCTGATGCGGATAAGGAGACAGAATACCAACTTCTATCTGAATCTTTTGGAGTCCAAGTATCACCAAAATCAGAAGAAATATAAATTTTTCCTATTCTTAAACTACCAGTACCAGTACCAACAACAGCAGTTTGATATTGACCTGATGCGGATAATGAAACAGATCGCCAATATCTATTTGAATCTTTTGGAGTCCAAGTATTACCAAAATCAGAAGAAATATAAATTTGTCCATTAGATACAACAGCAGTTTGATATTGACCTGATGCGGATAAAGAAACAGAAAGCCAAGCTCTATTTGAATCTTTTGCAGTCCAATTATTACCAAAATCAGAAGAAATATAAATTTGTCCATTAGCGCTTACAACAGCAGTTTGATATTGACCTGATGCGGATAAAGAAACAGAAAGCCAAGCTCTATTTGAATCTTTTGCAGTCCAAGTATTACCAAAATCAGAAGAAATATAAATTTGTCCATTAGATACAACAGCAGTTTGATATTGACCTGATGCGGATAAAGAAACAGAATTCCAAGCTCTATTTGAATCTTTTGCAGTCCAAGTATCACCAACATTATTAAATGAAACACCGAATTTTGAAAAAATGGTTAATGTATTTGGATCAAATGTTCCTGTAGCGCCAGTAGCACCTGTATCACCAGTAGCGCCTGTATCACCTGTAGCACCTGTAGCACCTGTAACACCGGTTGCACCTGTTGGACCTATTAAACTTAATGTTGTGTATTGGATTTCTTTCGTACTATTATTATAATACATTATTCCTCCAGTTGGAACAACACTAGATGAACGTATTGGATCTACGTAAAAAGCATTTCCGGTTGATCCATTTAATGCTGATTCAGAAGCATTTATGACTATACTATTTGCTGGTTGATTATTTAAACCTGCTTGAATACCAATTGCTATTGCGTTATTTCCTTGACCATTATAACCTGCTTGATTACCAATTGCTACTGCAGATCTTCCTTGAGCAGTATAACCTGCTCCTGAACCAATTGCTACTGCAGCAATTTTTTGACTATCAAAACCTGCATTTGAACCAATTGCAATTGCAGTAGTTTTTTGAGAATTAAAACCTGCATAAATACCAATTGCAACTGCAGAACTTTCTTGATTACCTACACCTGCATAAGAACCAATTGCAATTGAATTTATTTGTTGATTACTAACACCTGCATTTTCTCCTATGTGAACTCTACTACCTGTTTCAACTGCCCATACACCTGTTGTTCCAGTTTTGTTCCAATAAATATAATCTGAATAATTAACACCAGTTAATCCAAATGTTCCTGTTGGCCCTGTAGCACCTGTAGCACCTGTAGCACCTGTAACACCGGTTGCACCTGTTGGACCTATTAAACTTAATGTTGTGTATTGGATTTCTTTCGTACTATTATTATAATACATTATTCCTCCAGTTGGAACAACACTAGATGAACGTATTGGATCTACGTAAAGAGCGCCTGTTGTTCCACCATTTAATGTTAATCCAGAAGCATTTAAAATGATACTATTTGATGGTTGAGCTGTTCGCCCTGCAAATTTACCAATTGCTATTGCATTTATACCCTGCCTAATCTCAGCTGCTTGTTGACCAATTGCTACTGAACCAGTACCTTGAGTATCAAGACCTGCATATCTACCAATGGCTACTGCATATATTGCTTGATTATAATTACCTGCATTTGAACCAATTGCTACTGAACCAGTACCTTGATTTTCATAACCTGCAATTGAACCAATTGCTACTGCAGAACTTTGTTGACCAGTAGTACCTGCATAATTACCAATTGCTACTGATCTACTACCTTGACCAGTATTACCTGCATAATTACCAATTGCTACTGAACCAGTACCTTGATTAAAATTACCTGCACTAAGACCAATTGCTACCGAACCAGTACCTTGATTTATACGACCTGCATCACTACCAATTGCTACTGTTCTAGTGTTTTGACCAGTGGAACCTGCATTTTGTCCTATGTGAACTCTAGTACCTGTTTCAACTGCCCATGCCCCTGTAGTTCCAGTTTCGTTCCAATAAATATAATTTGAATAATTAACACCAGTTAATCCAAATGTTCCTGTTGGTCCTGTAGCACCTGTTTCACCAGTAGCACCTGTAGCACCCGTTTCACCTGTAGCACCTGTTTCACCAGTTTCACCAGTAGCACCTGTAGCACCTGTTTCACCTGTAGCACCTGTGACACCTGTTGCGCCTGTGACACCAGTTGCGCCTGTGACACCAGTTGCGCCTGTGACACCAGTTGCGCCTGTGACACCAGTTGCGCCTGTGACACCAGTTGCGCCAGTTGGACCAAGTGGACCATATAATTTTATATATTCAACCGTTTGTGTAATAATATTTGCATCATTATTAGCAACTGAATCAGCATTTTGCTGTGCAATTGTCTCTGCTATTAAATTAGCATCTTCTTGTGAAACTTCAGATGTTGATGTAGCAGTTGCACTAGATGAAACGACTATAGATGGTGTAGTTCCTGTATTTGCCGCCCCAGTAGCACCTGCGCTTGCATTGTAAGTAGGCATTATATTATATTATAATAAAATATAATAAAATATAATAAAATATAATATAATATAATAAGATTATAATACTATATAGTATATTAATAAACATAACAAAATTATGTAGATGGCAATGGTGCTAAACATAATTTAATTTCTCCCAATGACGCTACATTATATTTAACTACTAATGGTAAATCATTTTCTAAAAACACCTCAATTTGCGAACATAAATTAGTACACTTAATAAAATATCCTAAATTTTTCAATGAAAATTCACCTTGAATTACTTTTGATGAATCTTGCTTTAATACAAAACCCATACTACCATCAGATTCTGCACGATGAATTTCTGCGGATGCAAATTGTCCAGAACATTTAAATATTAATTCATTTCCTACAGATTTTATTTCTAATTTATCTGAAATACACGATAAATCCCTGATAATTTTTTGGAAATCTACAGAAGGTAAATTAATAATAGATGAAAATTTCACATCTGGATATTCCAATTCTTCAGGTTCAGGTTCAATCAATCTCAATTTTTGTGTTTTACATTGTTTAATCTCACTATTCTCAAATTTCAATGCTAAATGAGAAACAATACCATCAACATAATCACCATTTTCAATATAAATAGTCAACGTATCGTCATTATCAATTGAATTAATCAATTTAAATAAATGAAACATATTAACACCTATTATAATTTTTTGTTTTTTACACTCATAAAACTCAAAATTTTCAGATGCTAAAAACAAATGTGCCAAAATGGTATGTGATTTGTCCATATTAATTATACGAATACCATCAGGTTGAAACGATATATTTGTTTCTAATAAAATATCTTTCAACGCTGTCATTAATGTACGAAATGGTGCTATTTGTACAGTTTTTATAGTCAATACATTATTATCAGTCATATTAGATTGATATGGTTGTTGTTGTGAAAACATTGACATTTTTTGAATTATACTATTATTTATATTAATATTCTAATTCATAATCTTTAAATCGTTGTATATTTTATTAATATTTTTATAAATTAAACGCACTAATCTAATAGTATTTTCTACTTTCCATTTATCCATTTATCCATAGACACGCTTTGGCATTTTACGTTTCATTTGTTTCATCCATTTTATTTTATTTTTATTTGCCATTTTTAATGCTTTACTATTTAAGTTACATCCATTTTCTAAAATAGAATAATCAATTAATGATGCTTTTCCACCGGTAACCGCACTAGCTAAACGAGCTATTCCCCACGATTGTGCATTTTGGTTAGGCCTGGAACCAGACGAAAAATACGCACCCTCTCCTTTACTTACAATTTTTTCTAAAGCATCTACAGAACAACCCGTTTTTTCTGATAATTCCTTGTTCGGTTGAATAGATTCTACATGATACATTTTTTCAGCATTAATAATATGTTTTGATTTTTTGGATTGATAAGAAGACAATTTTTTTCTAGTAAAATAGATGTTTTTTTTATATAATTTTCTAGATTTATTCAACATGCCTATTTGTTTCTCTCTATCTTTCTTTGATAGTCTATATGGCAAATATCGAATATTTACTTTTATTGATTTATTTTTTATTGTTTTCATAATATTAAATTTATATATATATCATAAAAAACATTATAAATAAATAATAAAATATAAATATATTGTTAAAATTGTTAAATGAATTATATTAATTCTACACAAATAAATATAGAAGATTCAAACAACAACATCAACAACAACAACAACAACAACAAAGAATCATCAAATGATCATATTAAAATAATTGAAGAATTATACATAAAATATAAAAATTTTCCATATATAAAACATCGTTTAAATTTACAGATTGAAAATTTACCTAGTATATTAGAGCAAGATGCTGAAAATTATGAAAAAAAACAAAATAGACATGCATTATTAAATAGCGAGCAAAAAACATTTATTCAAGTTTTTTTAAAAAAACATCAATATTTTTATTATTCGCCTAATAATACCTTTTTTGAATATGATAATAAACATTATACCAAAATAAAAGAAGACGATATTTTATATAATTTATTAACTGGTATTTCAAAAGATGATATACTAATTCAGTGGAAATATAAGACTAAAGTTAATGTTATTAAAATAATTAAAGAGAGAAATCTACTGAAATCTATTCCAGAAACATACACTATTCAAAGAATTATCAAGTTTTTATCACCATCTATTTTCAAAACAAGAAATGAAGCTAAATATTTTTTAACAATTATAGGAGATAATATTTTAAAAAAGAAAAATAATAATATTTATTTGACAAATCAAATAACAAAAAAATTACTTAATGAAATTGATAATATTATTTACGCATTTTTAGGTTTAAGTAATATAAATAACAATTTTATTACTAAATATCACGAAAATAATGATTACGAAAATTATCGTCTAATTAATGCATTAGATACGATTTCTATGGAATTAATACAAGAAATTATAAAAAAACTGGGATTGGATTTATTATGTGTTGCATGTCATTATTCCACACGTTTTACTAATTCTGATACATTTTTAGAAACAAAAATAGAAGAAGAATTAAAAAATCGTGTATTATTTCTTAAAATGAATACACCAAAAACAATTATTGATACTTTTTGTGAACAATATATTGAAAAATTGCCACAAATAAATCCAGTTACATCTCAGAATTCTACATTTTTCTCTCTACCCAATAACCAACTAAACGACTTAATTATAACAAACAACACAAGTAATTACTTAAAACAGATGAATTATTCTATTACTTGGAAGAATATGCATTTTATTTGGAAAAAATATATTTCAAATATGGGTATACCAAATATTTTATTTTATAATACTATTAAAAATTTATTAAAAGAGCGATTTGAATATGATGAATCAAATGATACATTTTATGATATAACAAGTAAATATTTACCACTAGTAAGTGAATTTATTAATTTTTGGGATAATTCTATTATTTATGATATTGACTTTCATGATACGCCTCTACAATTATCTTCTCCATTTGGTTCACCAGGTGAATCTTATTTTTTACAAAATTATAATAATGTTGCATCAAATAAAACAGATGCAGAATTAATAATTACAAACGCGGAAAACTCTTTTTTTATTAATGAATTAGAAACAGACGAGATTTTGTTTTTATTTAAATTTTGGTGTAAAACAAATAAAACTGCCCTCCCTACTACTGTTTTATCTTTATCTACATTTTATGAAACAGAAATTATAAAAATATTACGTCATTTTTATCCAAATATAACAATCACAAATGATAAATATGTCTCAAATATTCATTGTAATTTATGGAATAAAAATAAAAACATTGATAATGCATTAAAATTATTAAAATTACAATATAAAAATCAAAATAAAGATGTTATTATTGATTTTTCAGATGCATATTATTATTATGCTGTTTATATTTCTAATTTAAATGCAAAAAATAATAGTAAAAATAAAAATAACACTAATTCCCAACCAATAATCGATAAACAGTCTGATATTATTGAGTTTGATTTTCAAATGGACGATGAGTCAGCTGAAAAAAAGGAACCAATCAATGCGTCTGACCCATCTTCGTTTCAAGGCTTGGATAATGAACATGATTTTGAAAATGTTGATATGAAACACATTGTTGTTAATAAAAGATATTTTGAAAAATATCTTCGTTATTCTATGTCAAAATACATCGTGTTTGATAATTTTATTTCTATAGAATGGTATACTACAGATTAAGTATAACACTATTATACAAATAATATAAATAATACAAATAATATAAAAATAATAAAACTATTTATATTACAATACATAAGCGTGTACTGTAATATGATGACAAATATATATAGTGAAATGATAGGTAAAGAACCATCATTATACGAATTGCGTGATTTCATTGATAATAACAATGAATTATTTGAAAATATAAATGTCAATGTAGTAGAAGAATATTTGAAATTTTGTAAAGATTACTCGGGTAGTTATTATGTGGGTGGTCAAATAAAACTATTACCTACTGATCCAATTACCGATAATAGTATAATTGAAGCGAAAAGTATAAATGATAAAGTTGTCCCCGATCATATGATGGAAAAATCGTCTCTTATTCATTCTAAAAATAATTTGGATAATTTGGAAAAAATATTACATGTTTATTATGAATATAAAATAATGGAATATTATGCACCTCCTTCTAATTCTAATTCTAATATGGGTGGTGAAGGTTATATAAAATTAGCAAATGAAACTATGATTGGTAAGAAATAATAATATTTTATTTTTACATTTTTGGTAATAAAAATAATAGTATATGTTTCTTTAAGTTAAAAAGGTGATTTATTCTATTTCAGGGTCGGGACCCCCCGTTTCTTTAAGTTAAAAAGGCGATTTATTCTATTTCAGGGTCGGGACCCCCCGTTTCTTTAAGTTAAAAAACTGATTTATTATTTAAAATAACAAAAAAATTTACAAAACTTTTTTGGAAAATCAAAAAAAGGACAAAAAAAATGTCCATTTTTCAAAAGCTAGAAAAGTTTTGCCGAAAAAAACGTTTTTTGTGAGCATAATTGAATTTTATGGTCAGGGCGCAAAAAAAATAATTTTAATTTTGTTACGATAAATTTTTGTAAAATTTAATACGTTTAATTATTTTCGTTTATTTATGTTGCTATTTATATAGATGGAAGCAACCGAAAATAACAAAAAAAACGAAAAAAAATATATTTGTGAAAAATGCAATCTTATTACGTGTAAAAAAACAGATTATCATAGACATATTTTAACACCAAAACATATAATAGCAACGAATAGCAACCATTTAGCAACAAAAAACGAAATAATATATAAACCATTTATGTGTGAAAATTGCAATAAAGAATATTGCGATAGAACAGGATTATGGCGACACAAAAAAAAATGTACTAGTGAAAATACCATAATGAAAGAAAAACCAGAAATATGTGACAAAGAGCTTATCATAACATTACTAAAACAGAATGCAGAATTATTAGAAATTGTTAAAAACGGAACAAATATTAATAATACATTTAATCAAACAAATTGTAATAACAAGACTTTCAATTTGCAGGTGTTTTTGAATGAAACATGCAAAGATGCGATGAATTTATCAGAGTTTATCGAGAATATTTCTCTCCAGCTCTCTGATTTAGAAAGTATGGGAAAGTTAGGTTATGTAGAAGGTGTTTCAAATATAATAATAAAAAGTCTGAATGCATTAGAAGTTACACAAAGACCAGTTCATTGTACAGATAAAAAGAGAGAAATTATGTATGTGAAAGATGACGATGAATGGCAGAAAGAACAAGACGATAAAAAGCGTATGAAACAAGTAATAAGTAGTATTGTTTCAAAAAACTTACAATTATTACCACATTATGAAAATAAATATCCAGAATGTATGAACCCAGAATCTAAAAAGTCAGATGAATACAACAAGATAATTATGGAAACAATGGGTGGTGGAATCAATAGTAACGGAGATAAAAATAAGGAAAAAATTATCAGAAAAATAGCTAAAGAGGTAGTTATAGATAAAGAATTATAAAGAATAATAAAGAATTACAAGAAAATGTATAATTTACATAATAATATTACTTTATTATGTAAATATGGTTATGGTTATGTTTATGGTTATGGTTATGTTTATGGTTATGCCTATGGATTACGATAGATTATGATAGATTATGATATATGATTATATACTGGACTGTTTATCGTCTTCTGGATGATCGATTCTTTTTGGAATGTTTCTTTGATTTTCTGTGGTGTCTTGTACCGATTTTAACAAATCCAAAGTGACCTTTCTTTGTTCCATAACCAGCATGTAATAGTCTCTTTTCTTTTTTTGCCGTTTCGTGTTTTGATTTGGATACGATACGTCCATGTTTATTTTTAAAAAGATGGTGTTTGGTAAGTTCACCACTAGTTTTATAAGCAGTTTCGTGCCATACTTCTGCACGAGAACCCATTAATCTTTCATATGTTTTGCCATTAATAACATAATGTCCGTGTGCATTTTTTGAGTATTTTGTCATGATTATAAATTATAAAAAGAAAATATATTTTTGGAATGATTAAATAATTTAAATATAAAACCAATATTCAAGAATCAACGAATAAAAATTAAAAAATTAAAATCTATTTCGAAGTGGAGAACCAATACCTCCTGGTTGTCCTTCTGTAGTACCTAAATAAGTCGTCGAAAAAATGTTTTGTGTATAATCATTACCAAAATATGTTCTTTTTCCTAAACCATTACTATTATTTATTATACGAGCTATACGCATTGTATTTGAAGTATTAGTATTATTATTCAAAAGATTTTTATTTTCATTGCCATTATTACAATTGTTTTTTAAACACGTTTTTATAATTCCATTTTCATTCCTATAATTAGGCATTTTCAATTATTTTATAATAAAAAAGAAAATTGAAACAGAAATAATTATATTATATTGAAACATAATAAAATTATTGCTACTATAACTCAAATAATAACATATTCAAAATCCAAATCCAAATCTAAATCTATTTAATAATATTAATTAAACCTATTTAAAGAAAGTTCTACATATCATACTCATAAAACTCATACTCATAACAATGTCAACCGATCTTTCTCAAAAATACCAAAAAAAAACAGATAAACAACATATTCTAGATAATCCAGATACGTATATTGGTTCTATTGAAGAAGTTGATACGGATGCATGGATTCATTCGGAATCAGATGAAAAGATTGTCCAAAAAAATATTCGTTATATTCCAGGTTTATATAAATTATTTGATGAAGGTATTGTAAATTGTCGTGATCATGTCATTCGTATGAAACAAGCAGTTGATAATAATATTTCAAATGCGATTCCAGTATCATATATAGATATTCAAATAGATGATGATGGAACAATTACAATGATTAATGATGGTAATGGTATAGATGTAGAAAAACATCCTGAATATAATATTTGGATTCCAGAGATGATTTTTGGGCATTTAAGAACATCAACAAATTATGATAAAACAGAAAAAAAAATTGTAGGGGGAAAGAATGGTTTTGGTTTTAAACTAGTATTAATATGGTCTATTTTTGGATCTATTGAAACAGTAGATCATGTTCGTGGTTTAAAATATTGTCAAACATTTCGTAATAATTTAGATGAAATTTGTCCTCCAGTTATTACTAAATGTAAAACAAAACCATATACAAAAATCACTTTTAAACCAGATTATAATCGTTTAGGGTTAGGGTTGAATGGATCTAAAAATCTATTGCCAGATATGGTTGCGTTATTACGTAAACGTGTTTATGATATTGCAGCCGTAACGGATAAAACAATGAAAATTAAATATAATTCTCTATTGATTCCAGTGAAAAATTTCCAACAATATATAGATATGTATATTGGAAATAAACAGGATTCTGCACGTGTTTATGAAGAGAATGATGGTAATTCTAGGTGGGAATATGCAGTAGCTCTTTCACCTACACATGAATTTATACAAATTTCATTTGTGAATGGTATATACACGTCAAAAGGCGGTAAACATGTAGAATATATACTAAATCAAATTACACGTAAATTATGCGCGTTTATTGAAAAAAAGAAAAAAATAGCCGTTAATCCGAATAGTATAAAAGAACAATTAATGTTGTTTTTGAGATGTGACATAGAAAATCCAGCATTTGACAGTCAGACAAAAGATTTCATGAACACACCATCATCAAAATTTGGTTCTAATTGTACTGTTAGTGATAAATTTATAGAAAAAATAGCAAAGATGGGTGTAATGGATGCTGCATGTGCATTAACTGAAATAAAAGAAAATAAAGCTGCAAAAAAAACAGATGGTTCAAAAACAAAGACAATTCGTGGAATTCCAAAATTGATAGATGCAAATTGGGCTGGAACAGAAAAATCACCTCAATGTACTATTATATTATGTGAAGGAGATTCAGCCAAAGCAGGTATAGTTTCAGGATTATCATCAGAAGATAGAAATATTATAGGTGTTTATCCAATGAAAGGCAAGATTCTTAATGTTAGAGGAGAGAATGTGAAAAAAATATCAGAAAATAAAGAAATTGCAGAAATCAAAAAAATATTAGGATTAGAAACTGGTAAAATATATAAAAATATAGAAGACGTTCATAAACATTTAAGATATGGTAAAGTATTGTTTATGACCGATCAAGATGATGATGGATCACATATTAAGGGTTTGGGTATTAATTTATTTCAATGTGAATGGGGATCATTATTAGAAATTCCAGGATTTATCGGTTTTATGAATACACCTATTTTGAAAGCACGTAAAGGAAATCAAGAATTAGTATTTTATAATAATGGTGAATATGAAAGTTGGAAAGAATCACAAACACAGAATGGTACTTTAGATGGTTGGAAAATCAAGTATTATAAAGGTTTAGGTACTAGTACTGGTAAGGAATTTCGCGAATATTTTGAAAAAAAGAAAATTGTAGGGTTCGAATTTTTAAATGAAACAAGCACAAATATAATAGATATGGTGTTTAATAAAAAACGTTCAGATGATAGAAAAGAATGGTTAGGCAAATATGATCGTGCTAGTTATTTAGATACAAATAAAACAAACGTATCTTATGATGATTTTATTAATAAAGAATTAATACATTTTTCAAAATATGATTGTGATCGTAGTATTCCAAATTTAATGGATGGTTTAAAAATAAGTTTGCGTAAAATATTATATTCAGCATTTAAGAAAAAATTAACGACGGAAATTAAAGTGGCGCAATTTTCTGGTTATGTTTCTGAACATTCAGGATATCATCATGGTGAAGCTAGTTTAAATGCCGCAATTGTTGGAATGGCTCAAAATTTCGTAGGCTCAAACAATATTAATTTATTAGTACCAAGTGGACAATTTGGAACACGGTTACAAGGTGGTAAAGATAGTGCATCTGAAAGATATATATTCACATATTTAAATAATTTAGCCCGTATGATATATCGTGAGGATGATGATGCAATATTATCATATTTAAACGACGATGGGTTTTTGGTAGAGCCAATCTTTTATGCACCAATTATTCCGATGATTTTAGTAAATGGAACAAAAGGAATAGGAACAGGGTTTAGTACAGATATAATGTGTTATAATCCATTGGATATTATCCAATATTTAAAAAATAAATTGGCTGGTGTATTAAAAGAAGAATATGATTTTGTTCCGTATTATGATGGTTTTAAAGGGACAATAATAAAAATTAATGCTAAAGTATATACGAAAAATGACAACAAAACAGACGATGATTCAGTTGGTTCAACTAAAAATAGTGAATCATGCACAAAGTTTTTGATAAAGGGTAAATATGAAGTAGTAGGTGTAGATAAAATTCGTATTACAGAATTGCCAATTGGTTCATGGACGGATGATTATAAAGAATTATTAGAATCAATGATAGATTCTCTTGATAAATCCGGTAAAAAAGTGTCGCCTATTGTAAAAGATTATGATGATATGAGTAAAGATACGAGTGTAGATTTTATAGTAACATTAACAAAGGGTAAATTAGCAGAATTAGAAGGAGTAAAACATGAACACGGATGTAATGGTATTGAAAAGACGTTTAAATTGTATACTTTAAATTCAACTTCGAATATGAATTTGTTTGATGCAAAAGATAAATTGAAAAAATACACTCTTGTTTCTGATATTATTGATGATTATTATATTACTAGATTAGAGATGTATCAAACTAGAAAGAATTATTTAATAGATACGATAGAAAAATCGTTGATAGTATTATCCAATAAAACGCGTTATATTAAAGAGATATTAGACGATGTAATTGATTTGAGAAAGAAATCAAAAACAGAAGTAATTAAAATGTTGACAGAAAGAGGTTACGTATCACATTCGCAAGAATCTGATTTAGAAAAAGAACGAGATTCTTTAAATGGTTTTAATTATTTAATTAAGATGTCAATGGATAGTGTAACAAGTGAAAATGTAGATAAATTATTGAAAGAATATCAAAGCAAGCAAACAGAATTAGAAAAAATTAAGAATAAAACAATTGAAACAATGTGGAGCGAAGAATTAGATGAATTACTAGAAGAATATCGTAAATATAAAGAGAATCGTGAAAACAGTATGGAGAGAAAAGATACGAGTGCTGCTAATAAGAAAGTGAAAAAAGTAATAAAAACTGTAAAATCATCTGGTGGTGGTAAATTAGAAATTGAATAAATATATATTGTTTATATTAATGTAATTTGGTATAATAATGTAAATATATTTTTTTTGTATCATATGATTAAGCCTATATGAAACAAAAAGTTGACACCCAACGATTAGAACCATGGTTTCAATTCTAGTTGTTTGTCAGATAATGATGATAATATTGGTCGTTCAATAGGAACAACTAATGTGCTTGCATCGTATAAATATTTAGTATATCCTTGTAATTCACTATATAATTGTTGTATACAAAAATTTAATACTATTTTGTTTAAATTTTCTATTTGTTCAGTAATACCATAAGGTAAATTAGATGCATGTTGTAAAAATACACCACGCATAATAATTTTCAACGTATCACAATCTTGATTTCCTATTAAATATTGTCCATTTGATTTATCATAAATGCCTTTACGAATAGCATTTTGTATTATTTCTAAATTCTCTCTAGAAAAGTATGCAGTACTTAATATTGTATTTTCCCAAATTCCTTCTACAGGATTTCTATAAGTGGTGCATTGATGTGCTGGTATTTTGTCATATAAATTGAATAAATTTAGGGTATTGGGTGATTTAATATCTACTCTACCGTTTGATTTATAATAAGAATTATTATAAGAATTATCATAAGAATTATCATAATTTAATTCGCTCATATTGTTTTAATATATATTTATATTATTTTTGTGTGATTATTTTTTGTATGATTATTTTATATAATATTTATATAATATAATATAATATATTTGAATAAATTTAATTAAGTATTAACTAAATATGGCTAGTTTTCAAAAAAATATTTTAGTAGTTGCAGTAATAATATTAATAATATTTTTAATTATAATAGGTTATTTATTAGTTAAAGGTAATAAAAGTGAAACATGGCCCCCTATTATAGGACAATGTCCAGATTATTGGATAGATACTTCAGGAAATGGTGCTAATTGTGTAAATGTTCAATCTTTAGGAGATTGCAGTGGAAATGGAAACATACATTGTCCTAATGCAATTAATAATACACCATCAACAGGAATGAATTTTACTACTAGTACATTTACAGATTCACAAAATGGTCCATGTAACAAATATAATTGGGCAATGATAAATGGAATAACATGGGATGGAATATGGCCAGATTATCCTAGTCCATGTACATCTGGATCATCTAGTGCAAATACTACAACAACGCAAACATCTTCATAAATTTATTTTATTAATGAATTCTTATTGTAAATATAATTATTATAATAATACAATAATTATATATATTTGTTTTATATTTGTTTTATATGTTGAATAAAATTACAAATTTGCCAATAGAATTAGTAGAAATAATTTATAGTTACATTCCATATAGTACTTTAATATTTTTAACAAAAACTAATTATGATTTGCATCACAATAACGTTTTGACAAATACAATTAATAAAAAAAATAAAGATATATACAATTATATTCGTTATATAATTCGATGTGATAATCATATAGCATTAGATGAATTATTATATAATTTAAATAATTATAACATAAACAAAACATGTAATTTAAAAAATCATAAAATAAAATATAAATATAAAAAATATGCAAATGTTTTTGATTATTTTCTTTATTTATGCATAGAAAAAGATACGCCTTCTACGAAATGTAAAAATGTAATAATGAAACATATGAAATTGTAATTCATTTTACATATTATCTATATTTTCAAAAATAAACATAAATATAACAATTTATAATTAATATAAATTAATTTATTAAAATATATGGATTTTTTATCAAGAAAAAATAATTGTACAGAATATATGGATTTAAATAATGTATTATCCAGAAATGATATTGCATACCAAATAAAAGATATATTGCAAAATTTTGAAATGAATAAATCAGATTTATTGTTTAGAAAAGGTATATATGTTTATGGTGATCCTGGAATAGGTAAAACACAATTTGTGACAAATATATTGAAAGAATTAAATTATGATATAATAACATATAATGCTGGTGATATTAGAAATAAATCTATAATAGAAACAATAACAAAACATAATATGTCAGATAAAAGCATAATGTGTTTATTTCATAAAAAAATACAAAAGAAGGCTATTATTATGGATGAAATAGATGGAATGAATAATGGTGACAAAGGGGGGATAAATGCATTAATTAAATTAATAAGACCAAAAAAAACAAAACGACAAAAATCAGAAGATACGACACTTATTCCTATAATTTGTATAGGGAATTATCATATTGATAAAAAAATAAACGAATTAATGAAAGTGTGTAATATTTTTGAGTTGAATAAACCAAATAATGAACAAATTGAAACAATATGTAGTAATATGATGCCAAATATAGATGATAAATTAAAAATTAAATTAATACATTATATTCAGGGAGATTTACGAAAATTATACAATATACATAATATATATTGTAAAAATAATAATATATTAAATGAATACATAATAGATAATATATTTAAATTAAAATCATACAATGAAAACACAAAATGTATTACTAATAATTTGTTAAATAAAAATTATGCATTAAATGAACATTTACATATTATGAATGAAACAGACAGAACAATCGTAGCATTATTATGGCATGAGAATGTGATAGATAGATTAGAAAAGTATACAATAGACGAAACATTACAAACCTATTTAAAAATATTGAATAACATTTGTTTTGCTGATTATATAGATAGAATTACTTTTCAAAAACAAATATGGGTTTTTAATGAAATGAGTTCTTTGATTAAAACATTTCATAATAATAACATATATCACAATTTTATGAATACATGCGATTCAATGACTTCGAATGTTAATGCTAAAGTTGATGTTGGTTTAAAAAATAATAATGTAACATTGAAAAATAATAAAAGTAAGAAAATAAATAAAAAAAATCAGCAAGACAAGCAAGCAATTAAAATGGATTATAATATTCGTTTCACAAAAGTATTAACAAAATATTCAACAGAATACAATAATTATAATTTCATACAAAATTTATGTCAACAATTAGGAATGGATAAAAAAGATTTATTTGCATTTTTTATCAGTTTAAAAAATAAATATAATAATGATAGTTTAATACAATTATTAAATTTATTAGAAAACTATGAAATAAATAAATTGGATATTCAAAGAATGTATCGTTATTTAGATAAAACATTTAAAGAAAGTAATAATGATGAAATAGATGATGATGGTGATGGTGAGATGAATGATGTAGATAATGATAATTATGATGATTTGGAATAGTTTAGTGTTTAGAGTTTGTAAAAATTACTGCAAATAACATAAAATAAGATAATACCGATTATTTCAATAAAAATGTGATATGGAAAGTATTTATAAATAGACATCATTTTTTCACAATTGTATGTTTCATTTATAAATAAAACAATAACAATACTTACAAAAAATATTATTTGATATATACTTTTCTTGATAAAGGCAGGTAATAATGGAAAATAATATACTAGTAGCGAAATAAAAATAATACTTTGTGTTGTTAAATAATAAATAAATGAATAATTATAAAATGTATATACATCTAATATAACTAATAACACCATATATGTAATAAACGCATAACTAGGCCATTTTTTTGTATAAGAATAAAATACATATAAAAATGCTATATTCATGCAATATGTAAGAATGTGTGTTATATTGATTTGAATAGGTCCTTGAATATGTACAACATGAGAAAATACATGAAATGATTCAAATATCAAAATACAAAATAATAATACAAACGCATGTGTAGTTTTTGTATTTATGAAAAAATAAAATATAATAGAACATGTTATGAGATTAAAAAAAGCAGAATATGGTTGTGCTACACCATTTTTGTTTGGTTTTTCACAAGTGTTAAATGGAAATGTATATTCACTCATATAATATAGATATATTTTTTATATTATATGACAATTTTTACCAATCACTCAATAAATTTCCGGATAGGATATTATCAGAATATATACTGATATTTTTATTATCATTGTTATATTGATTAATATATTTTATAGTATTAGATTCTAATAAATATTGTAAAGTTTCATTATCTTTTTTATATTTCATAATATTTACTAATTTTTCTAACAATTGTTTTTTCTGGAAAAAGCCATGTATTTTATTTAATTCTATTGTATTATTGTGTTTATTTTCATTGCAACTAGTAACATCATTCAGTTTAAGACAAAATCGTTCATCGTATCCCTTTATTTTTTTATAATATTCTTTTTTTTCATATTCTGTATTTCTTACATCATCATCGTGAGGCTCATTTTCTATCCTATCTATTATGTTATTAATATAATCAAAACTCACCATGTTAGAAATGATTAAATTAGTTTTACTATGATTTCGTTTTTTAAATTTTAAAAATGAGAAACTGTAATAAAAATGTATATAAAATAATATGAATTTGATATTAAACATGTGCATTTATAAGTTATATGTATATGTATATGTATATGTATATGTATACTTTTTATTATTAATTTTATGTAAATACTATAATGGGTGTAAATGTGCAATAATTTATTTATTTTGCTTCATTGATATACGTCTCTGATATTTCTCATACCAATTGTTTTTAATAGAAATATCTAACATAGATCTACTATGTTTTTCATAGTCTTCTGGTGAATTGAAATAAAAAACTGGATTTTCTATACGATCTAGTCCAGGAATTCGAATTTTAAAAAATAAATCTTCGTCACCTGAACCTACAAGTGAATGTTTATATTTAATACCAGTAATTGCATCACGAATTACTGTTCCCATATCACCAGATGCGTAATATTCAATAATAGTAGGTTTTTTACCTGTAATTTTATATTCTTGTTTATAAACTATTTTATTTAAATCTGTTTTCATATCAGATAATACCTTTGTTGCTATTTTTTTACTTTTATTATTATCATTTTCAAAATATAAATTAAACTCATCGTCATATATCATTTTATTTATATTTCAATATACTGTTCAATATACAAGTTAATCATAATTCTACTATAATCTTTATATCTTTTTATATATATAATTTATTATATTATTATTTATTGATTACTTCTGCTAATTGCTGTTTTTTTTCAGCTATTTTAGAATCAAAAAAGAGTTTGATTTTGCTTTCTAAATAAATTACTTTTTCTTTTAACATCTTATTTTCAATCATTAATTGTTGTATTACCATATGATTTTGTTGTAATTGTTGTTGTATTTGTTGATGTTGTTGGGCTAAAGCTCTATTTTTATTAATTTCTTCCATTTGTTTTATTACATCAGGTTTATTTTCTGGTTTTCCAGGTTCGTAATTATTTAATAAGTGGTCTATATCTTCTAAAAAAAAATGCTTTATATTTTTTTCTTTTACAAAATCATCAACTGTTTTGTTAGTTTCTTTTACAAATTGATTCGGTGCTTGTGACAATAATACTTTTTTATCGAAAGAATTATGTATATGAGAAAAAACTAAAATACTTTTCATTGGATCTAATTGAACAAATGGAATTGTATAATTTTTTAAAAAATGTTTTTCTTCAGCTAATGATGCACTTTCATCGTATGATGTAATATCCAATAATTTACGACGAAATGCGAATGTTGCAGCAGTAGAATGGTTTGGACCATATGGACCAAATTGATACATTTTTTGTATATGTTTAAAATAAATATACATTTCACTAGAGCCAGCGCATAATACATTTGGATTTTTCAATAAAGTTTCTACAGCATGACTTACTCTATCAGAAGGATAATAATCATCATCATCCATATAAACTAAAATGTCACCGCTAGATTTTTCATGCATTATATTACGTTTTTTACCTAATGTCATTTTTGTATCATATGAAAAATATTTAACTTGAGGAATATCTTTTATTAAATCTTCAATATTATCAGTTCCATCATCAATAATAATCCATTCCATTTTATCAGCAGGATATGTTTGATTCTTAAAACATTCAATAATTATAGGTATAAATGGACGTCTATTAAATGTAGGAGTACATATACTAACAAATGGTAAGGTATTTGTACTAGTAGAATTCACAACATTATTATTTTTTTTATTAGTTTTTCCATTTTTTCCATTTTTTCCCATCTTATATTTCGATGAAAAGCAGTGTAAACAATACTATATACTATATAATTAATATATCGTTTTATATCATTTATGTTGGTTAGTATAATATTTTTATACTAGTAACATATTATCTTCGACACCTATTAATTTTTCACGTAATTCACGTATTTTCTTTAATAAATCCATATCATTTTTGTTATTACCAGATTGCTTACTATTTTTATCGCCTCCTTGCATATTATTATTTGAAGGAGTATTTATTTTAACATAATTTTTAAATTTTGTTATTTTGTTAATTTGATTTTTTATATTGGAAGCAAAATCACCTGCATCTATTGTTCCAGTTAAAGCCCATATTACATTAGCAGATAATTTATATTGAACCCGTTTTTCTGCTTGTTCAAAATTTGGTAATTTTGTATCAATTGAACCCAAACTATTAATATTAGTAGTTGGAATAGTATTTAACATAAATAATACAATAATACCTGCAACTATAGCAGCATTTCTTTCTGTAGTACCCAAATATGTATTTGCACCAATAATTACAAAAATAGACATAAGGAAAAATACAGGCGTAATCATATAACGCATTTTGTTAATATATAATGTTGAAAATGAATATTCTTCTCCTATTTTATCACCTTCTGCTACTTTAGCAACAATAAATACGCTAGATATTAAGCAATATAATATAACAATATGAAAAACAAAAATATTTCCAATAAGAATAAATGGTATAAAACAATTGAATAAAAATATACTTTCTATTAGAGTAAAAAACCAGGTCAAAGGCATTTTGGTTAATGATACGTATAACCAATTTTGAATAACATTCGGTTTTTCATATTCTTTACCATCTTCCATAACTATTTGTGGTTTATTAATTTTCCATATCCATGAAAATATACCGCTTAAAAATGTATATATAAAACATAAATTAGATAATATTAAATTAACTGCTACTGTAAACATAATTAAATATCCGCCAAATAAAACAATGAACCATTCATAAAAGGTATTAAAAAATGAAAAAAACAGGTTAATCATATAATAATTTAAACAAAATAAGCTTTCTATCATGTAAATAAAAAACATTGCAGTTCCAGTAATACTTGGAGATTCGTTCATTTCACGAAGTGTATTTAATACAGAAAAATCACTATTTATTGGTTTGCTATCATTAGATGATCTATCTGGTATATATAAATATTGAAATAATAATTTTGTACTATAATCATCACCATCTTGTTTAAAAAAATTAACTTGACTAATAATTGAGTTTATTGTAGGAGGTAGATCTGTATATGGTGCTCCTCTATAATCGCTTGGTAATATATTAGTTTGTGCTACTTTACACAACCATAATGCATGTACACCTAAAAGCGTCTGAATTAGTACTGCTACAAATTTTAATAATATAAATTCAAAAAATTGTTTGTATGCGTCAGCCTTTGTGGATCCTTTTTTGGGCGCTGGTGTTCCAAAATAAGATAAATTTTTTAAATATTTTTTTATTTTGTCTTTAAAATTATTGAAATTAGCTTTATTAGATGAGTTAGATTGCTCTAAAATCTTACCAAAATTTAATGTAGATAATGCCCACACTAAAACCTTTTCTAATACTTGACCAGTGAAAACCGCTATTAAAATTACCATAACTAATAATCCAAGTGCAATTAAGCCTGCAAAAAATGCCATAATTCCTAATACTGCTTGACCCATTTATTTTATAATATATTATTGTTATGTATAATATAATATAATAATATTATTCTTAATTTTTACTATATTTTTACAAATTATTATAAAAACATTAAAATATATATTTATATAAATAATGATGATAATATTGAAAAGTAAAAAAAATTATACAAAATATTTTTTATTATTTGTTTGCGTGTTTTTATTATTTTTTATATTTAAATGGGTTGATTTTTTAATAAAAAACCATTATTTACAATCTGGAACATATGTAGAATTATTTAATGGAAATATGAATTTAAATTCTACATCTAGATCTAAAACAGAAGACCCAACAACCATTAAACATATTACAGGTCACGCAATAAATATGCCTTATTTTGCTGATTACACGTGTAATAATTGGTGTGGCCCACAATCCCAATGTTTATTAACACGTCAACAGTGCACTAGTGACGTTGATTGTGGTGGATGTCACGATTTAGCCAGTAAAAATAATTATAATTATACTAAACCAGTAGGAATGTGTCATTTAGGTCAATCTTTTAATTGTATGAATAAGAAAATTCTCCTTCCAAAATCAGCATCAGAAAATATTTTGGAAAATGAGTATATACATTTTTCAGTATATAATAAAGGAAATTAATTTGCATACACAACACCGCAATTACCACTAATAAACGTAACAACATTTAATCTTTCTTCAAAATAATATAAATTAAAGTTATAATCATATATTCTCCATGTTGGTTTATTTATACCTATGATATTGCCAGTTATAGGATCACATATTGTCAAAACTTGCGCTAAAGGATCTAATTGTGGAATTATAGTAGTAAATTCTAACTCTATTTTATTAAAACGACTCATATTAATTGCACCAGATGGTTGTAAAACAAATGGTGAAGTATTTAAACAGTAATTATAACAATATAAACCATCAGGGGCATTTCCAGGAGTTCTATTATATTTTTCAATATAATTATAAACACCAGCGGGTTGCATGTTCTCTCTATACTCTCCATCAAAAAGAATACCTAATGTTATTAAAATATCTTTTGCGTTTTGATTATTATATGTTCCACTAATCATCCAACCTGTCAATTTACCGTCTGGATTTACACCTGGACCAATAAATACTGGTATATTTATTCCAGATGCATCTCTTTGAAACACTGGATATATTCCATTTGTTGGTGCTGGTGTCAAATCATGTGGTAAATAATTATATGGCCAATTTGTATAATTACTCCATTCATTACGCAAATTAGCGTCACTTCTTTGAAAATAAAACATTTGACTTGCCACCATACCTAAAGAATTTAATTCGACTTTGTTGGGTCCCGTAACATTATAAAAAATAGATTCAAATACTTGTTTAATTAAATATTTCTGTTCATTCAAAGCAAAAATGCGTGTTTCATCATTTGATAAAAATCCATATGTACATATTAAATGAATGTCAGCATTCCATTGTGTTCTCGTATCTGTATAAGAATTAATACCTAGAGTAACATCTGGAGGTGGATTTAAAAATCTATGAAATTGTAAATGAAATAAATTAGCATTCGGTGAAACATATGGGTAATTATTAACAAAATCTAAAACATCACGAATTTGAAATAATTCATTTATAGGTCTAAATGTTACATTAATATGTAATTCATTATATTGCAATGCCACTAATGGGAATGACATTTGATTATTTAAACTAAACCATGAATTAATAGGAACATATAAAGTTCTACCACGAATAGACGGTTCTGCACCAGCAGAATCAAGTGTAAAATATGCATTTGGATACGAATTTACACGCGAACCAGAATTTGCTGGATCATTTAATTCTGGTACATTACCAATCATTTTATCAAATAAAGCTTTTTTTTCTGCTGGAAAATCGCGTTGAACCATTGCTAATAAATAAGCACCAGAATATTCTTGTAATGTTTGATTACCACATGTAATTGTAATACTACGAATCATTAATGCACCTAAATTTTGAATCCATCTAAATTCATAAGGAGCCCATCCACCATAACCAGTATTTCCTGTAATTTCTGATAATACAGTGCTCTCTATAGGAGGAAAGATTGGACTCCATATATTAGGCAATGTTATTGAAATATACGTATCCATTAATAAATCACCATATCTAGGTATTTTAAACGTAAATAAAGAATCTTCCGATAAACGTAATCTTCTAGAACCATCAAAATCTACTCTGAATTTTTGTAGACCAAAATTAGTATATTTTGCATAGGTAGATTTAAAAAACGTTTTGGATGGATTTCCATTTAGAATAATATTTTGTTGTCCTTCCGAAACTAAATTCATAAGACCTCCTGCCATTTTATATTAATTTAAGTAATAATTATTATTTTGTTATATTACAGTATATTTATATATTAATAATTTATATAATTATAATATAAATTAAATAACTATAATATATGTCTAGTAATTCTAATTTTAATATTAAAGATTCAGTTAATAAAGCAACATCACAATTTTTAAATTTATCTAAAGAAATTGCATCTGATAGAAGTAAGTTAGGTACTACATTAATATGGATATTAATAATATTCTTATTTGTAATATTTGCTGTTTATGTTCATAATGTAAAATATAATTTATTATACAAACGTTGTGGAGCTGGTTGTACTGTAGATAATACTAATTGTAATCTAGGAACAATATATACCAGAAATGGTGCATTTCCATCAGCATTACAATCTATTAATGATAATTCAGAACAATGTCGATATTTTTTACGAGATTATTATATTTTAACTGCATACAATTGTTGTTCTGGTGGAAATTACAAAAATGATTATGTAGGTTTATGTAATTTAATCGCTGTAATAAGTCAAGGGGTTCGTTGTTTAGATTTTGAAATGTATTCACTTAATAATCAACCTATTATTGCAACTTCATCATCACCTACCTATATGACTTGTTATAAAGAATCTTATAATAGTATTCCTTTTAATGATATAATGACTACAATACAAAATTATGCATATTCTAGTTCTACATGTCCTAATCCAAGTGATCCAATTATTATACATTTACGTATCAAAAGTGCAAATTGTCTGATGTTAAATAATTTAGCTAATTTATTAGAGGCTTATGATTCTTTATTATTAGGACCAGAGTTTAGTTACGATAATAGTGGTAATAATTTAGGAGCAGTGCCATTAATGTGGTTTTCTGGTGTATATAGTCCAACTAAACAAGGTAAGATAATTATTATAGTAAATGCAATGGATAATAATATAATGAATGCAGTAATGAATTCAAGTTTTTGGGAATACGTTAATATGGTAAGTGGATCCACATTTATGCAAATTGTTAATAATAGTGAATTAAATTCATATTCTAATTTAGATGATATGATAAATAATAATATGCTAAACATGACAATGATTATTCCTGATAGCGGATCAAATCCATCTAATCCTAATTTTTTATTATCTCAATTAGCAGGTTGTCAAATGTGTGCAATGCGTTTTCAATTACCAGATATTAATTTGAAATTATGCACCACATCGTGTATAAATACATCCGTAGATTCTAGTTTAAATACTAATCCAGACGGTCTTAATACATGTTTTAATAATGTTGGATATGCATTTGTACTAAAACCATCTAATTTACGTTATATTCCAACTCAAATAAATAATATTCCACAAACTGATGAGACGTTGTCATTTGCACCAAATACAACAAGCGTAGGAATTGGCACCCAAGTTATTACTTATAATTATTAGACATAATTATTAGACATAGTTACAATACAATAAAATAAAATATTGATATAATGTATATAAATTATATCAATAATAGTATAAATAATATTAACATTAAATGGTAAGAAATAAATCGGTTATATGTGGTAAAAATATTAGTTTTGCGGATTGTGAAATGAGTATATTACGTTCTTCTGTAGATAAAGCTGAAGAAAATATAGCAAAACGGGTCGTTTCTTCTCCAGAAATAAAATCAATTATAGAAATTGTAGAAAATTTTATCAAAAAGAAAAATTTACTTTGTTATGGTGGTACTGCTATAAATAATATTTTACCAAAAGAAGATCAGTTCTATAACAAAGAATTAGAAATACCTGATTATGATTTTTTTTCAGTTAATGCACTAAACGACGCAAAAGAATTGGCTGATATGTATTACAAAAGTGATTTTATTGAAGTAGAGGCAAAATCCGGACAACATTATGGGACATATAAAGTTTTTGTTAATTATATGCCTATAGCAGATATTACCTATATTCCAAAAGAAATATTTAATTCAATTAAAAAAGAATCAATACGTGTAGCAGGTATATTGTACGCACCACCTAATTATTTAAGAATGGGTATGTTTTTAGAATTATCTAGACCAGCAGGTGATACTAGTAGATGGGAGAAAGTACTAAAAAGAATTACATTGTTAAATAAACACTATCCATTAACAAGTAAAAATTGCGATGAAATAGATTTTCAGAGAGAATTTGAAAATGAAAAAGGTGATGAAATTTATGAAACAGTTAAAAATACATTAATAAATCAAGGCGTTGTATTTTTTGGTGGATTTGCAATTTCTTTATATTCAAAGTATATGCCAAAAAATTTACAGAAACAATTAAAAAAAATACCAGATTTTGATGTATTATCGCAAGAACCTGAAATAGTAGCAGAAATTATAAAAGAACGATTAAAAGATATTAAAATAAATAATATTAAAATAGTAAAACGTGATGCAATAGGAGATATAATTCCATCAGCATATGAAATTATAGTAGATAAAGATACGATTGCGTTTATTTATAAAACTATAGCGTGTCATAGTTATAATGAGATTAATTATAAAAAAACACATATACGTATTGCAACAATTGATACGATGATGTCATTTTATTTAGCATTCTTATATACAAATCGTCCATATTATGATATTGATCGTATTTTATGTATGGCTAATTTTTTATTTGATGTTCAACAAAAAAACAGATTAGAACAGAAAGGATTATTAAAACGATTTAGCATTCATTGTTATGGTCATCAAAATACGGTGGAAGAAATGCGTGCTGAAAAATCCAAAAAATTTTATGAATTAAAAAAAAATCGTAATAGTAAAGAGTTTGAAGAATGGTTTTTAATGTATAAACCAGAAACAAAATTAAGTATTTCAAAATATAAAGATGACGAGTTAGAGAGAAAAGATGATAGTAAGAGAGAAAATGTGAACAGTAATATTAAACATATTAATATTAATCACAATAAAACAATGAAAAATAATAAATCTTATCCATATAAAAGTTCCTATTTTAAAGTTATTAAATCTAAAAAAGGACGAAAAAATAAAAGAAGATCAAAAAGACGATCCAGAAAATTCTTTTTATTCTAAATATGCTATTGCTAAAAACTAACAATATTTACTACTTTATTACTAAAATAGTATATACAACCAAATAAAATACTTATTATAATATAACCTTTTAGATTATAATTACCATCATTAAAGAATAAAAACGGTAAATATATGAATAGATATTTTTTAAATATTGGTAATTGAAATATAAAAAATAAAATGGCTAATAAAAGGGGTGTTTGTATTTCTTCATATAAATTATCTAATGAATTTGAAAAATTTGTTTTTTTAGTATTTTCATCAATAATTTCATCAGTTGACTGTTGTAAACGTTGCATTTGATTTATATAATCTTCTTGCATTTGATTTTTATTTGGTTCTGGTATATAATTTGGTTGTATTTGTGGATCGTTTGTAATTGCATCTGTTGTTCTTGGAATATCTCTCGAAGGAAGTTGCGTTAATCCATTAACTGTCGCCTTTTGTAATCCATTTACTATTTGATTTATTGTAGTTTGATCTAATGATAATGAGCTATTTTGTCCAGCAGTTTGTGGTTGCATTGTAGGTTGCATTTGAATATTTTGATTTTGCATACTTTCTTGTATAGACATTGAAATATTACCATTATTCACATTAGTTAATCCACTTCCAAGAGGATCAGAAGGCAAATCAGAAATATTGGTAGTATTATTCATTATATAATATATATTACCTAGAATGATAGATTAGAATAATTTACGCATAAAAGTAAATTATTAAATTATTGAAAATTTACTATATTTTTTGTTTTATCACATTTTGCAGATTTTGCAACATATTGAAAACACTTATTATCATATTTATATGTTTTGCCTTCAATTTGTTCTAATGGTGGTGCGTGAAATATAATACAATTTTTATCTTTACAAACAGTTCTAAATAAAGTTGCTAATCCTAAACCTAATATTATGGAGAGAACAATTTTACCAGTTTGTGTATGAAACAGTTTTGATAAATACATATTTATATAATATAAATATATATTGTATATTTATACAAAAAGTTAAATAATTATTATTTTTGAATAGGTATATTTGTTATTTTGGCAGAATCAGTTGGGCATTTTACTTCTTTCGATTCTAATTTAAAACAATTGTCTGCTTTATCTTTATATAAAATTTTATTTACATTTTCTGGTGTAGGATAAACATATATTATTTTTCTATCACTACCAAATATATAAACAAAAAATATGCCAATAGATAAACTGATTAAAAACACTGGTATTGAAATCTTATCAAGAAACATTTGTTATATTTGGTTAATATTATTTTTTAATGAATGATTTATTTTCATTATCTTCTAAATTTAGTGAGTCCCGTAACAAGATTAATCACTTTATTATCTAAACTAGCCTCCATATCTTCGATTGTATGTGGTAATTGAATTAAATGATAAGTACTATCATATTCATTAAAATCTACATAGTTGACTTTATATTTTAGCTTATTATTATCTCTTATTTTAGGTAATAATTCATTTATATAAATAGTAACAGCATCACTTACATAATCAATATTATCAGTATTTTCATATTTAGATATAGCAACTCTTATTTTTTCTATTAGTAAATATATTTCTTTTGTATTCTCTGTAATCATATTCATTTTCTCTTTATTGTTTACAATTTCATTGTATTCATTTAACAAAAACTCATAATTAGATGTCTCGGATTTTATTTTTTCTTTAAGCTCTTCAAATTTATTTAATACATCATTTTCATTTAAATATCCAAACAATAAATCATTTTTGTATTTAATTATTTCCGTTTTGTCATTTGTTAAATTAACTTCTTCTTCATTTAAATATTTTTTTATGCTGAACAAATTAATGGCAATTTCTATATTTAATGGGCATGGGTTTAATCTGTCACCACAATATGCTTTTAACATTCTTGCATCACTGAATTCGTCTTTGTTTATATTTTCATTGTTGTTGTCATTGTTGTCATTGTTGTCATTGTTGTCATTGTTGTCATTGTTGTCATTGTTGTCATTGTTGTCATTGTTGTCATTGTTGTCATTGTTGTCATTGTTTTCATTGTTGTCATTGTTGTCATTGTTGTCATTGTTGTCATTGTTGTCATTGTTGTCATTGTTGTCATTGTTGTCATTGTTGTCATTGTTGTCATTGTTTTTTTTATTATATGGATTACGTGTTATTGAAAAAATAGAACCAACACGACGATTACAATTAATACATTTAGGTTTTTCACGTTTATACATGCGTCTTTTTTCTCTCCAACTCAATACTTTACTTTGTAAAATTGTTTTTTTGTACAATTCGATATGAGATTCATATTGACCTTTAAGCTTATAAAATAAAAATAAAGCATCATTAAACTGTTTTTTTTCTTTATCCATTATTATATATAATATTGTATATTATATTGTATGTTTTGTACTAAATATATATTTTTCTATGAATTATATCGTATTCATTCTCCCAACCAGGCAACCCAGTGATTAATTCTTGATGGGCAAGCCGTTTTGCATCCTGAAAATTCTTGATTTTAGATAAAATATATTGTTGTTTTTCGCGATCTTTTTTTAATTTTTCAGATGGTGAAAGTTTACCTTTATATTTATATATTAATATAAGTGCTAAAATAAAGATAAATAATAAAAATATACCTACATTGAATAAAAGATTATAATAAGTTGTTTTATATTCTCTACATTGTTTCAATGTTTCATTTAAAAATTGTTTGACACCTGGTTCAACTAATAAAGGTTTAGATGAAATATAATCATCATAAAACATCTGTATAGTATATATATTTTGTTAAGTTGTTTTTGTTAAATTATTTAATTTTAGTGTAAAAAATATTACTTTATTATAATATTGTATATTAGTAAATTAAATTATACATATTATCTATAAACATAATTATCTATAAACATAATTATCTATAAAAATAGTATACAATAAATATAATATAAGAAAAGTATGGATAATTCAGTTATTAATTTTATCATTTTTTTAATATTCACATTTATTTATTTTTCAAGAATACGTAGTAAGGCGACACTTAAAGACTATTCTACTACTGAAGGAATTGAATCTTATTATAATTCTATCAATTCCAGTTTATTATTATATTTTGGAATAACAATACTTGCACAATTAATTACAAATGTTATTGTTATTATGAATATGTGTGGAGGTTCTTTCAAAGATAATTTAAAATACACCACTATTATTACTTTTTTCCCATGGATTTTGATATTTGGGATAGTTATTATTATTGTTATTGCATTTCCTAATTTTAAAAATGCATTTTCAGATATTGTTGGATATTATTCTGTATCAGAAAAAGTAAATGTTGTTTTAACAGAACTATTAAATCATGGTAAAAATGTAGAGGGTGACGTCCAGTTATTAGTAAATGAAAATATGGTTCAAGATAATACAAAAGATAATGAAGTTAAAACATTAGATAAATTACAACATGAGATTCAGGCAGAATCAACTGATTTAATATCAGAAATATTCAGTAATTTATCACTTTTAATCAATAAAATTACACCCATTAATTTTAATGAATATTGGGGTACATTACGTCCATTAATGAAACCTGAATACGCATCGTTGACACCTGATCAAGATAAATATTGCTATGAAATAGAAAATATATCAAGCTATAATGATTATGCTAATAAAACTGCTTCTACTAGTGATAAAACTATTCCTTCTGTTGATTCTACTGTAACACAATCCAATAAAACTGCTTCATTAACTGTTCAAATAGGTGGTGTAAAACAAAAATATATCAATGCACATCAATGTAAAATCAATGGTGGTGGTATTAGTGGTGATGATGGTGTTGGTGGTGTTGGTGATTCAATTTTAAAAATAAATAATGATTCAGAATTTTCAATTATAAAAAAATATAGTAGTTTAAAGAAAAAACTACTTGATCTTGTTATATATCGTGATAATATAGGAGAAGCAATGTGGTATATTTATACTGGTTTATTATTGTCTACAATAGTAAAATACAATATTAATAATCGTGGTTGTTCAAAGAGTATAAATCAAATACAAAGTAATTTAAATACTGCATTGACACAACAAGCTCAAGAGAATGCATTAGCACAAGCACAACAAAGAGTATACACTATTTCATAAACAATAAACAAACTAGTGTATAAAATTAAATCTAATGTAAATCTAATACTAAAAATATGTTACATAATATAATACTCCTAAATAACACAACATAGATAATAAAATAGCAACCAACCATAACGGTAAAATAGTTTTATTTTTATATCCTATACCAAATTCACGCATACTACCATCTGGTTTAAATAAAAATGCTGGTTGTAGTAACTTAATTACATAGAATAGAATAATAAATAAAACTATAGAAACTAGAGTTACATTATTACAAATAAATATATTGATTGGATTCATATGATTCATTTTATTTAATTAATGATAAATAATAATAATATTGAATTATTTATTCGTGTATTTATATTATATTTATAAAAATATAATATAATTTCATAAACAACATACTATTTCTACGGAGTTTCTAGAGAGAAAACAAAGCCACGTATCTTTCTTTATTCATATTCATCCCAATTTTCCACTTCCTCACCCTCAAAATTGCCATCATTATAATCATCTATTTGATCATTTATATCATATGCATCACGTTCTATTTCTAAATCTACAGTTTGATTATACAAATAATCATCCATATATTGTTCTATATTTTCATCATTTACATCTGGATTCTTCCTAACGGCTCTTTCAATGGATGCAATATTTAACATTAAATCTCTCTCCTCATCATATGTTTCTTTGTCATATCTAGTTAAACCTTTTTGTAAACCTTTTCCCCATTCACCTAATTTATTAATTTTCATCACCGTGTCTACATTTCTCATCTCATCTGTTTTACCTTTTAATCTATCTGTAAAAGTGTCTTTCTCTCTTTCCTTTATCTTGAACACTTTGTCCATAACATTTTCATATGAAATATCAACCATAAATTTATGGTCTTTCATAATATTCATATATTGTAATAATAAATTTGCTATATTTGTTTGTAACTTTTTTAATTCACCAGGTGCTCTTACATATTCATTTTCGAAAATTTCATCCTCTAATCCAATAAATTGTTCCCGTTCTTCTAAATTTTCAACAGTAAATATCTCTTCTATTAATAATTCTTCTTTATGTTCTTCTTCTATTTCTAATTTATTTTTTGATTTTTTTGAGTTCGGCTTTGATTTTTCTACAGTTTTTTTATTTATACCAAATAACATACTTTCGTTGTTTGCTAAATTTACATATTCCATAAACAATATTAAAAAATAATGTTCTAACAACAATTTAGATAAACGAATATCAAAAATAGAATATTCTTTAACATGTATTTTATTTATTTCTGAATCTATATCAATGGAGGTCAAAAAGGGTGTTTCATTAGTCAACATTATTAGATTTTTTGTTTTATTTTGAACATGTTGTAAAACATTTAAAACATTTGTGCTTTTGTAAAATGGTTTTAATTTTTCGTAATAATCTTTTATTATTTTTTTAATATCGTTGCTATGAGTAAGTGATAAACCTAAATATTTTTGAACTATAATTTTGTCATAATCAACAGTATTTAATATTATATTTGGAAATATTGATGCAAAATTATGTATGTATGTTTTAATAAATTGTACCATTTTATTCATACAATCAATATTACGAGTATTAACACTATCATCACAATCCCATACGAATAAATCTTTTAATAAACCTTCTATATCTTTTTGTTTTATTCCAGATAATTTATAATTTTTTTTGATAAATTCAATTATATCTTTTTTCATAGAATCATTTGTATGACTTAAATGATTTTTTAATGCTCTAGTTTCTTTCGCATCTTCTACATCATCGTCGTCCCTATTTTTATTTGAAACCTCAGACGTAACGTCATAAGTATTTAATGAATTGGTTAATAATTTTTGCAAAGCAGGATAAACTACTTCTTCTTTTTCATAATCAAAACTATCGATTAAATTACGCATCATTTGTATAGAACTAATAGATGAATTGTTCATTTCAACATCTATTATATTTTTTCTATTTACTAGTTGTAATAATCGTAACAAAGATTCTTGTGTATACACCCTGCCATCTTTCTTTAATTTTAATATAATTTCATTATATGAATCTTTACTAGATATATTTTTTGGTTTTTGATTGCATAAACTAATTAATTCTTCACTTATTGGAATTAAACTATTAAACTTACAATAAACAATAAATGCACGATAGATGGTTTCTTCATCAAATTCATTTGAAATAACTGGATATTGATTTTTTGTATTTTCATTACTTACTAAAAATGGCGATTTTGCAATAGCATTTATATCAAACAATATATTGGATAATTCATTTACAATTTTATTATATGAATTTATCTCTCCATTACTCTCTTTTTCAAAGTATTGAATGGTGGTAAAAATATTTGTATCATTACAACATGCATTTTCTACAAACGGTTCATTTGCTTTATTGGTTAGTAATAATTTTTTTTTGTTTATTATATCTTGTATTTTTTCTTGTATGGCGAGAGAAAAATCAATTATTTTTGATTCTACAACCAATAGTTTTTCTCTCTGATTACTTCCACCATTCTTTAAAGAAGATAGTAATGAACTCTTAAACTCACTTGTTATATTTGCCAATCTACGTATTTTAAAACTTACTAATGGAGGTAAAAAAGAACTCCATTGTTTTATATCATGTTCTTCTTCGACATCATCCTTTTCTATAGCATTTCCTTCCGTACGCCTGCGTTCTTTTTCAATATTATATTCTAATTTTTCATTTATTTTTCTCTCTACATCAGGAATAGCAAGTAATATTTTTTGTATAGTATCTTTTAATCTCTTAACAATAGTTTCTTTCTTTTGTTTTTGTAATGCTGACCACGGATCAATAGATGTTCTTATGTCATAACCTATACATGCAATATATTCAATAGAAGAATAATCTGTGTTTGTTAAACCATCTACTGGAAAACCTTGAAAAGAACGTACACAACCAGGATATGTCTTTTTTGTTTTTATAGAAGGAATTTGAGTTTGTACTGCTAATATAAACATACCCATTGTTAAATAAAGAATTGTTGAATTATATATATTTTTATATGGCGGAATTGTTTTACCTTTATTTGCCGTTTCTTTTACTTCTTTATTATATTCTGCTTCAGGTGGTAATGCCGTCAAAAGTGCTTGACCTACTATTCTCATAATAAATTCATGTTGTTGAGATATATCAATACTACATGATTGAGAGAGAGTATTCACAATATTAATAATTATCTTATTTTCTGGTGTCAGTTTTTTTGTTAGTTTTATTTTTATTTCTTCTTCCAATTGTTTCTCTCTACCCTTTTCAATGTTACTATTATTAATATTAGTATATGATGATAATCCTGTTTCTGTTTCCATGATTTCTCTTGATTTATTTTTATATCCACCTTCATACCCTTCATCCACATCGAAATTTATCTGTTTAATTATATAACCACTATGTTTATCAACCCATGCCGTATCATCATCACTTAATGCACCTATTTCTTTTATAATATATTCAACTTTTTCATTATAATTTTCATTATTATTTATAAAAACGCAAGCCAATGTATATAAAAATGCTGGTAATAATTTTGTATTCGTTTTTATACAATAACGCCAATATATTGATTCTATTTCACCCAATGGACCTACCGTATCGTCTTTTATATTTTCTCTTGTAAACATTTGTGTAAAACGAATAATATCATTTTGTTTTTTTATAACATCTGTTTGACCAAGTATCATATCCCTCAATCTACTATACGGTGATATATAGGGGTTGCTTAATTCACCGTCTTTTTCTAAATCAATATCATTTTGTTTTAATTCTTCTAATCCTAATAAATATTGTTGATTATTATATTTAATGATTCTTTGATTTTTTATTTTTTCATTTTTATCAAAAATATTCATATAATATTCAAATGTGGATTTTATTTTATTTTCTAATTCTTCTTTGGATTGATAATATTGTTTATCGAATTCTTTAAGAATGGTATTTAATGCATTTTCTGTAAGTAAATCTTTATTATACATTTCTGATTTACATTCCATATTAGATAGATCAGTATTATTTTTATTATTAATAGCAATACAATCTGTTTGTAAATTACATAATATATTTTGATTATTTGAATTAATAAAATCATCTTTATTAATATTTTCATCCAATAACCATTTTCCATTTTTACGAACATAATAATTCATAATGTCTTCATTTGAATCATATACAATAGCATAGTGACCATTTTCTACTAGTTTCAATCCAGTTATTAAATTTTCTACTAGTTTCTCTGCATTTTCTCTCGAAACTTTTTCAGATGACTCTATTTTTTCTGTCAAAAAATCAATGAATTCTTCTGATTCCATTTTGTTCATCTCTTTTTCATATTGATTTAATAATGAATAATTAGTTGTATCAAATTTTTTGTCAAAATAAACAATTTTATTATTTTCATTGTCGACATTTAATTCTTCTGTATTTCGATATTGTTTTGCTATTACATAATTGGTGCACATATTTACTGGATTCGCGTCCATCATTTTTATATCATCTTTCAAATATTTTTTTTCATCTTCAAAAATAGTGTTTAAATTGTCAGAAAACATTAATGGCAAATTATTTAAACTCATTGCACTATTAAATAAACGACCATTATCCATTTGATTTATTTTGTTTAATATTTCAGATGATTCTAGAAAAACAGATTGTGACTGTGATTTGCGTGGTTTATCTTCATCAATTAAATAAGAACTAGAATTCACTGTCGGATTTTCAATTCGATATTTTTCTATTACTGTTTCTTTTACATTGATATTATCATTAATGGAGAGAAATTTTGCTCTGTTTTCTTCTTCATTTTCTTGTTCATTTTCTTCTTTATTATTATCAGAATTTATATTATATGTAATAGAATTCAAAACATTATACATATTATTGATATTGGTTGTTTTTTTTTTCATAAACCCAGATGATCTCATATTTTTAATATTTTGAAAAGAACGATATTTTTCAGCATAATTTTTGTTGAATTCAATAATTTTATAATTTATAAATTTAACAATTGCATTGTATTGTAAAAATGTAATATCATCTTGATATATTAAAAACGGTTCAAAATATTCTACAACATTTTTAAATGCAAATTTATTATGAATATCTTTTTGCATAAGATAAAATAATGTTTTAGTTTTTGGTACAATTGCTCGTAAAAAATCATAATAAAGTTTTTCATATTGTGTTTTTATATTTACTATTTTATCATCTGTATTAGGTACGTTATTTTCTACCTCTAACTCATCATTTATATTATCTTTGTTTATAGAATCAGTCATATAATTTTCAATGTCAATATCTAAAATATAATGCATTATATTGTTAAGATAATTTTCATTATCCGTTTTATTTGTTCTGTCTACATTCTCTATTTCATCTAATGGTTGAAGATCATTTTTTTGTCTGTCTTCTAGTTCTTTATTTTTATTTTTATTTTTATTTTTATATCCATCTTTTTTTTGTAATAATATATCATCATTACCTATAAATTTATTATTCATATAAGTATTTTTATTCAATACTTGCCAATAATTCAAAAATGTATTATTTAAATTTGCTTTATCTAATATATTTGTTCCTGGTAATTGAATACGTGAAAAATGTAGTGCGTCTTTTGGCAACATTATAATGGATTTTATATTCATTGAATCCGGTTTTGTTAATGTAACCAATTGGGTTTTTGATTTATTTCCGACATAAGAAAAAGTTTCTAATTTATTCTGACCTAAATTATATTTACTTATTAAAAAACGATTCGATTTAATTAAATTATTATTTAATACAGATGAATAAAAATCACCCAAATTATCTATAATTGCTTCAAAATTATCGTGAACTGTATTATTATAAAGATAATCTTGATTTAAATATTGATTTATATTAATTTCTAGATTAACCCTATTTATATCATTCTCAAATGGTGTCATATAAGGATTCATTTCTTTTATCATTGTAACATATTTATTCATTTCTAAAGGCGTATCATTTAATTTATAATTACTAAATGCCGAATCTAATTCTGACATATTATCGGTAAAATTAAGTGAAATTATATCTGGGTAATCATTTATATTATTATTAGTTTCATCTATATTATATAGTTTTTTCATATTTTTAACAACTGGCAATATCCAATACAATGATTTTTTTAAATGAAACAAATTTTCAACCAATGGTTTCCAGGATGCTTCTTTAAACTTCATACCATTTATATTATTATTTTCATCAAATGTAGAAAATTCTGTTCTTAATTGTTTAAAACGTTCTATCATAATATGAATATTATTTAAGACACGTGAATTTCTCTCTCTGTTAGGTATTGAAGAAATCATTTCATCTAATAATTCTGTTGTTTGTGTTTCTATACTATACCTTTGCCTTGATCCATCAATAGAAACAAATTGAACTATATTTCCTACGTCATTACCAAAAACAATTTCATCTGCTTTTATAATAAACTCATGTAATTGTTTTTTAATATCAGAACTAGGTATATTAATGACTATTTCTTTTGTATCTTCAAACTCTGGTTCATATATTTCACCCTCTTCTAAATTATATTCAACTGGAATATTTTTATCTACGACATCTTCAACGCCTTCAACGCCTTCAACGCCTTCAACGCCTTCAACGCCTTCAACGCCTTCAACGCCTTCAACGCCTTCAACGCCTTCAACGCCTTCATCACTTACTATCTCTGTTCTTGAGAGAAGTTCAACCGATTTTTCAGAATCTATGGATTTTGGTTTCTCTCTAATCTCTATTGTTTCAATTGGTAAATATTCTGGTATACCTTTATAATCAAAATTTATATAAATAATACTATTCTCTGGATATGTTTTTAATTCAATCATATCTTCTTCTAAATTAGTAATCTCTCCAGTAATTATTCTAGGTTCATCGCCACCAAAATAAATGTTTACCCACTTACCTGGTAAAAGATCATTTTGTCTTGCATAACCGGGATATTCATTGCGATCCTTTATTATTATGTTTTTTATTATACCATCTGCAATTATACCATCTTCAATACGTAATAAAATAGATTCTAATGTTTCATCATTGATAATTATCATTTTTTTTGAATCTATATAATCTATCATAAATGTTTGTTCATTCAATCTTTCATAATCATCTTTATTCATTTCAGATCCCGTATCTGGAGAGAAAACAAACAATTGAATAATATCTCCCAATTGTAATTCAACTGTCTCTTTACTATCTTTACTTTCTATAACTACTGGTTTATCTAGTTGTTTTTCGGAACTGATGTTTTCTGATTTTTCATTGTTTGACATTGTTTATTAATATATCTAGTTTCCTATATTAATAATATATTATTTTATCTTTAATTCTACTAGATACAATATCAAATTATTGTTGTATAGTAATTGGTATTATAATAATATTTATAACAACAATATAAAGTTATAATTGTATTTTATGTAATAATATCATACATTATCAATATATCATGGAAATCAGTAATTTTGATACAAAATATTCATTACATAGTGTTTGTGATTTTGTTAAATGTTTGTCAGAATCTAAACAGGATGAAAATATTGAGCCATCTGTATTTTATAAAATATCTAAACCATTTACAAAAAGTTGTATTGAAACAGCAGAAACAGGAGAAAATAATTATAAATTAATTAAATATAATAAAAAATTATTAGAAAAAGATAATTATTCTACGCATGGATTAATTCGTTCAATAGTAGTTAATAAAGATAATAGGGTTGTTTCTTTTTCGCCACCTAAATGTATTACATATGATGAATTTATTACGAAATATCAAACTAAAGATGAAAATATTATCGTAGAAGAATTGGTTGAAGGTACTATGGTTCAATTATTTTGGGATTCATATGAATGTAAATGGGAAATTGCAACAAAGAGTTCTATTGGTGGATATAACACGAATACATTTACTAAAATGTCTTTTCGTGATATGTTTTTTGATACATTAAAAGAAATGAATATGACATTAGATATGTTTAATTACAAATATTGCTATAGTTTTGTTTTGCAACATCCTAAAAACCAAATTGTTTTTGATATAGTTAAACCACAATTGTATTTATTGTATGTTTATAATATTAATCATATATTTAATATGTGTGATGATAGTCAGGATGATATTAATTCTCCAGTTGCAGGTAGGGAAGAACTAATTGTTCATGTTCACCATTTAATCCATTTTAATGGGTTCGAACCTAAAATTACATTTCCAAAAGATTGTAAATTAAAATATCCTAAAAAATTTGCATCTAGGGAATTAAAAACATATAAAAACGTGTACAAGTATTTTTATACATACAGTGATGATATAAGTATGACATATTCAACAATGGGGTTTGTTATTTATAATACTGTTACAGGTGAAAGATGCAAAATTAGAAACCCGTATTATGAACATATCCATAATATTCATGGGTGGCAATCTAAATTATTATATAAATATTTAATTGCCAGACAATTGAATGCAGTAAAACAATTTATTAAATGCAATAAAAATAATTCAACTACATTAGCAAGTATGGATGATAATGAAGTTGTAGAAAATAGTGGTGACGGAAACATTAAAAATATGATCGAATTGTTTAAAACTAAAATACATTCATTTACAAATATATTATTGATTCATTATATTGATTGTTTTATAAATAAATCAAAACCATTATCAGAATATCCACCTCAATATAAATCACATATGTATGAATTGCATAATTTATATTTAAGAGAATTGAAACCTACTAATAGACACATGAATTTACTTTATGTTATGGCTTATGTAAATAATTTACACCCATCAAAACTAATTTATTCTTTGGTAAATAAAAAATTGAATAAACCTATCAAACCTAGCAGTTAAATAAAATAACAAATAAATAAAATAACAAATAAATAAAATAACAAATAAATAAAATAACAAATAAATAAAATAACAAATAAATAAGATATAAATATATGACAATATATTTATATATTATAATATATACAATGCCAAATTGGTGTCTAAATAGTGCGCATTTTATATGTCCATCAAAAGAAATATATAATAAATTATTAGAATCTATAAAAAATGACAAGTGGTTTCAAACATTTGCTCCATTAGAGTTGGATACGCTAGAACATCCAGAAGGTTGGGATTATGCAAAAGCATGTGAAGTATGGCATACAAAATGGTCACCTACAGATGTTGAAATAAACGATTGTGACGAAAATGAATGTAGTTTACATATATCATTTGAATCCGCATGGTCACCACCCACAGGAGTGTATAATTTAATGAGCAAAAATTATAAAATAGATGTAATAGCATATTATGATGAACCAGGTAACTGTTTTTTTGGTAGATGTATGTACGCCAATAATGATAAAGAACAATTAGAGGTAGATGATACGTATGATTATCCATCAAATGAAGATGAACTAGAAGAATTACGTAAAGTAATTGGAATAGGCAGTGAGTTAGATGAATATATGAGTTGTGAATGGATAAATTTGAAAGAAATGTGGGATGAAGAAGAAGATGATGACGATGATGACGAATAGAAAACAATAAAAAAACAATAAAAAAAATATTTAGTAATTATATAAACATGTTTATTATTTTTATATGTGGTATTGCAATCGTAGGTTAAATTCCTACTATTGATTTTATTTTTTTCCTGTAAAATGTGTAACAGGTGTTTTATATCATTTTTTTTATTTTTGAAAATACACTAATACCATTCGCTAAACATTCTTTGATATTTTGTTTAATAGTAGATATATCTACTGGATCAATGTATGCAACGCGAATAATACTATCTATATCATGAGGATGGAATTTTTTAAAACCACAGAAATTTAATGTTTTTAATCCTTCAAAATAATTACTATAAACAAAATATTCAATAATTTTACCAATTGTATAATCCTCATTTTTTAAACGAATATCAAAACAATTATCCATTGTCGTATCTGATACGCGTATTTCAAATTCATCTACATCTATTTGCGTATCAATATTTTCTAATTTTTTTATTACTATATCACATGCTTTTTGTATTATTTCCTGATTACTATAAATACCAAGTGTTTCAATTGTAAAATCAAAACTATCTTTTTTAACAATTCTTAATGCATCGAGTAATTGCCAATTTTTAGATTCAAATGTAATATCTTCCGCATTCATACCCATATCTTTCCACTGTTGTTGTTTTTTATTCAATTCTTCTTTAATTTTTATATCATCAGGTGTGAAACCATAAGCACAAGTAGAAACACAATTAAACATGGCATCATCTTTTGCATTACTAATAGTAAATTCACAAGTTAAATGAATTTTTTCACCTGGTAATTCATCTGAAATTTTTGGTCTTAATTTAACGAAATCGATAAAATAACCACTAATATCAGAGGATGGAAAAATCTCACGAACATCATTATCTGATAAATAAGAATTTGTTTGTAAATTTTTAATTTTAAAATGTTCAGTAGTTACAACCATCATCGTATCTGTAATATTTTCTTCTTTAAGTTCTAATAAATAATTATTAAGTGGTATATTTAAATCACGAATATGAATAGGAATACAACTTAATCTTTGTTTTAATATTTCATTATTCAAACGCGTTGTGTTTGCGTATATAGTAGCTTTATTTTCTTCATAAGGAGAAGTTTTAAAAACAACAATAGGAATATCAGATAATATTGTTCGTCGTAATGCATTTGCTAAACTTACATTAACACCTGATAGGGTGAATTGTAAAATAGAACCTTTATCTGAAATATTGTCAATTTTTGGATTCATATTGTATATGATAGTAATTAATATACGTAGATAGATAAGTAGGTTATTAGTATTTGTATTTGTATTGTAATATTTATTTATATTTATTTATATTTATTTATTTATATTAATGTTATGAATAAATATTAATCAATTTTTATTATAAATAAAAATAAAATAAAAATAAAATAAAAATAAAATAAAAATAATATAAAAATATAATATAAATAATTTGTTTATAATATAATATATCAAATGAGTTGTATATTATATTATTCAAATTTTTGCAATCATTCTAAAAGTATAATACAAACATTATCAAAAACAAATTTGGCAAAAGATATACATTTCATATGTATTGATAAAAGAGTAAAAGAAGATAATAAAACATATATTATATTGGAAAATGGACAGCGAATTATATTGCCTGAAACGGTGAATCGAGTTCCTGCGTTGTTATTATTAAACAATAATTATGAAATATTATACGGTGAAGCAATATTACATTTTTTTAAACCGAAACAAGAAGTTGCAGTAAAACAAGCAACAAATAATAATATTGAACCAATGGCATTTTCATTTGGTGGTGGTTCGAGTGCGTATGGAATTATGTCAGACAATTATAGCTTTTTAGATATGAATTCAGATGATTTATCTGCAAAGGGTAATGGAGGTGTAAGACAAATGCACAATTATGTTCATACTAATTATATAGATAGTAATACTATACAAACACCTGCAGATGAATCAAGTATAAAAGCAAGTAAAATACCCGAAGGTTTAACAGTAGAACAATTGCAACAGCAGAGAGAACAAGAATTTAAAAATCTTACAAATAGTCAACAAAAAAGAATGTGATTAAATTATCGTGTTTTTTGTGTTCGCTTTGTTTTTTGGTTTTTTTTATATTTTCGCAAAATACGTCTTGATATAGGTTTATAATTACGACTAGACATATGATTGCGACTACGATTACGTGTTTTTTTATTACCTCTACCAATTTGTCCTGATAATATTAATTCTCTTATACTCATTACCTGATTTCTAGGTATTGGATTTCCACTTCTATCTTTACACGATTCACATGAATAATCAAAAATAACAACATTTTCATAACCGTAATATTGAGCAAATTCTAATAATTTTTGTGTAGTAATATCTCTATTCATATCATGATGATATGATCCTTTGTAGGTTTCTTTATTATAAGCTTTATATCTATCACTATTTAATATTGAATCATCTTTGTTTAATTTCCCATTTTTTTCGAATACTACATAAATATTATATTTTGTATTTATTTCATGTGGAAAAATACTAAATTGTTTTTGAATAATAGGAATATTTTTTTTTGTCTCATTAGAGGGATTAGAATATACTACATTTTGATAAAGTTGAGGTTCTTTATTAAATAACATTTTATAAAAACATCTTATTTTCAAGTTTTCATTACTCTCATAACCATAATACTCTTTGTGTTTTTGTCTTATATTAAAGACCTTTCTTTGTTGTTCTAATAATTGAACATCATCTTGTAATAAATCAATCAATTCATCTGGACCAGGTAAATTGTTGGATGGACATATATCAGTGCAAATATTAGTAACATTTTCTCTTATACATTTTGTATCAGGTAGTATATTTTTAAATCCAAATGGTGCATATGTAATTTTATTCACATATTTAATATTTTCAGGTATTTTTACATATTCAGGTTCGTATTGTTTATCTTGATTATATTGATTATCTTCTTTTAAAACATAAATTCCGTGACACACTACTAAAAAATAAACTATACTGGTATTGTCATCAGGATCACTAATATCATTATATTTTCTTTTTGATTTGGTTGTAAGGGGTGTTTCACTCATATAATTATATATTATATGGTTATATGTTATATGTTATATGTTATATGTTATATATTATATAATTATATAAAATATATAAAAAGTAATCATTAATAATTAATAATCAATATGTCAAAAACATCAGCAAATACTATATTATCCACGTTTAATGATCATTTTATGGAATTTGTAGATGATATACAAAATGTTTTTCCAGATGATTATGATATTTTAGCTTCTAAAAATGCGTTTAGTACAATAAGAAAAATAAATCCAAAATTAATAATTCGTATATGGTCAGAATATGTTGTAGGAAAATATAGGTTAGAAATAGAATCTGGTAATATTGATTATTTCATAAATAAAGATTATACAGAAGATGTAATTGATTCGCCCAATTCAAAAAAAATTATAATGGGTATTGACCGATTAAGAAATCCTGTAAAAGAAATGAATGAAGAAAATAAAAAGAAATCCATGCAATATATTCAAAATTTAACAAAATTATGTAGTTTATATTCTAATATGAGTGGTGGGTTTTAGTTTTACAAAAGTAAAAACAAATAAAAAATACCAAAATATATAATTTAAATTTAGTTTGATTTAAAAAATATTTATTATATTAAACAATATAATAAATGTCAACAGAAACTAAATCTAGTTCAATTCCAGATGAATTTAGCAAAATAGTCAAAGATTTTTCAAATGATTTAAGTACTACATTTCCAGAATATGTTCCTTTTATAGATAAATGGTGGAAAAATACTAAACATTCAAATCCAGTAGAATACTTATATGATTTTTGTTTAAAAAAGATGCCACCACGTTTTTTTGATATATTGTATAAAAACGTTGATATATTTTCTGAATCATCCGATGTAGATACGGAATTTTTACCGAACATTCATTTTAGAAATCTATGGCAATGTGATATTAGCGACAATACTCGTGAAACTATATGGAGATATTTGCAACTAATTCTTTTTGCTATAATAGGAAAAATGGAAAATAGTGACGCATTTGGTGAAACAGTAAAATTGTTTAAAGCAATAGAAGAGACTGATTTAAAATCAACATTAGAAGAAACTATGAGTAAAATGTATGATTTTTTTGAAAACAATAAAAAATCGGATGAAAATGGGTCTGGTGAAGATGGTGAAAACGGTCAAGATGGTGAAAACGGTGAAGACGGTGAAGACGGTGAAGACAATAAATCAGAAGGTATTAACATGAATAATTTTCCAAATGCAGAAAATTTACACGAACACATTAATGGTATGTTAGGTGGTAAATTAGGAGAATTAGCAATGGAAATAGCACAAGAAACTGCATCAGATTTAAATTTAGGTGTAGATGGTGATATAAATGCTGACTCAAATGTAAAAGATGTTTTTCAAAAATTGATGAAGAATCCTGCAAAATTAATGACATTAGTTAAAAATGTAGGAGGTAAATTAGATGAAAAAATAAAATCAGGAAGCATAAAAGAAAGTGAATTAATATCAGAGGCAAGTGATATAATAAATAAAATGAAGGATATGCCTGGTATGGGCGACATTCAATCTATTTTAAAAAAAATGGGTATGTCAAAAGGAATGGGTGGCGGAAAATTTGATTTTAATGCAATGGAAAGTAAACTAAATCAAACAATGAAACAAGCTCAAATGAGGGAGAAAATGAAGGAAAAAGCAGAAAAGAAAAAGACACAAAATCAAGAACAACAGGCAAATACACAAGCAGAGATAAATGCACGTACACAAAATTTTAATCCTGTACCAGATGAGCAATTAATTAATATGTTTAATAGTAGTAATTCATCTAATACTAATAATAGTAATACCAATAGTAATACTAATAATGGTGAGAAGAAGAAAAAGAAGAAGAAAAAAAATTAGATTGTAGAATATCGGTATTGTTAAATTACAAAATAATACAAAATATATGTAATATTGTAAAATATAAATATTATTATACAATATAAGTAAATATAATTATGTCTTTTAATAGCAATGATGATATGAATGAAATAGATGTCTGGATAAATAATCCTACTGTTTTATTAAATAAAAATACTATAATAGAAATCTGGCCTACTCAACAAATGTGTTATGAAAGAAAAATAAATGCAATGACTAGATTAATTATAATTTTAACTATTTTAGGATTTATTTTAACTAGATCGATGAAAATATTATTAATAGGATTTATTACATTAATAGTAATTTATTTTTTTTATAATCAAAATTGGTATAAATATAATTTAAAAAACAATAAAGAAGGTTTTTCATCTGATAATAGTGGATATAATCCAGTCGTAACTATAAATAACCCAGATATACAAAATGGTAAACAAGATGATAAAAATAATAATGATAATGTTCCATTAAATAAATTTGTAGATGAAAATTATAAATCTGGAACAAAATATAATCCATTAAGTAATGTTCTTTTAACAGAAATAATGGATAATCCAGAGAGACAATCCGCTCCACCAAGTTTTAATTCAGATATATCTAATGATATTAGAAAAAATGTAAAAAAAACGGTACAAATGTTAAATCCGACAATTAAATGTTCTAATAAACAATTGTTTTCTACTTTAGGAGATAATTTTTATTTAGATCAATCGATACGACAATTTGTTCCAACTGCTAATACTAAAATACCAAATGATCAAGGAGCATTTGCACAATATTTATATTCTGATATGAAATACAGTGGAAAAGAGAATACTATATATGGTGCTATTGCTCGTGTACAAGACAATATCAGATATACAAATCCATAATTAAAAATAATATATTAATATTCAATCATGTAAAAATATAACAATCATGTAAAATTATAAAGATAAAATAATTTATTATATTTTTTGTATCAATTTATATTATAATATTAATATAAATTAATAAATTCTAGATAATGTCAAATTCATATACTAGTTCTAATTATGTATTCGATAATATGTCAAGAATCGGTAATGATTCTTGTTGTGTAGACCAAAATACTATACAGAGTTTAGAAGCATGTAATTATACCTTACAAAATTATTTTTCCACAGATTGCACAATGAAAAATCCGATTGAATTAGCTACATCACAACCATGTGTTAATTATAAAGGTGGTTATAATGTTGCTAGTGGTGGGTGTAATATTAATGAAAATTCGAAATTATTAATTGGAACAATTCAAACACATCCAAAATGTCGTTTAGATTTATTTCATAGGCCATTTGCTACTGTCCCATATTTAGGAAGAGGTAGTGTAGATCCTGTAATTGAATCTCAAATACAACAGGGTGATTATGGAATTAATAAAAAGAGTGTAACTAATTTAGGTGAAAATAGTTATTATAATCAATATGTAAATGTTCCATTAGTTCCAAGCGTTAAAAATAAAATAAATAATCCATCATACTGTGTAGAAGGTGTTGCATCTGAAGGTTGGGTTCGTGGAGGTATTCCTTCACGTGAATTAACACGCGATCAAGATTTTGTCATTCAAAATGATAAAACTAGTTCTGGTAATAACTATACTACAATGAATTCTACTAATAACAATAATTATAGTTCATTATAAATTTATAGTTTAATAAAATAATACTACTATTATATAATAATTACTCATATATTATATAATACATATAAATGGCATCCACTAGAAATAAAAATACTAGAGGCAATTATTGTTTAGAAGAAATGTCTAAATCTCATGCTAGAATGTATACTATTTATAAAAATTCTGGGTATGGTGAAGCTTATAATACTCAATTACCAGGTAATGGTTTAAATCCAGCGCAAATTCCGTGGAATAAACTTTCCTATAATGCAGTTGACATTGAATCTTTTTTATTTGGGGTAAATTCTACCAATTTAGTTGAACCAAAACCACCTTGTTTAGTGCCAGAATTAACAAATTTATCATCTGCTAATATATACGAATCAGAACCGACTTATATTCCAGAGCCATTGGTATTAGAAAAAAATCAACGTCCATTTCCTGCTCCATAAGTTCCGTAATTTTTATATATAACTTCAGATTGTGTAATTAATATTCTGGATTATGTTTTTTAAATAAACAACCTTGAGATTCTAATCCATTTACTTCATTTGTAATAATTTCTGGATTTTGAAATGAGCAATTTGCCATCCATATTTTTATAATGCAAAAATTTTTTTTTGGTGAAATAGTAATTCCATTAACACTAGCAACAAATGAATCACTTGAACTTATTGTATTACCTACTAATACATAAGTGAGTTCACGCCATACATCATAAACATTTTTATTTATTACTTTATAGGAAAAACAACCACCGTTTCTGTTTTTAACATCTTCCCAAATTGGTTTTATACCCTCACGCATTACAAATAGCATACAGTTTTTTACTAATATTTCTGGCAATGTTTCAGTAATTGTAATAGCTTCTTCAACAGAAGAAACAGTAAATATGTTTTTATAACTTTTTGGAGTCCAATCCGTATCATGTGGTAAATGTGCCCATAATGTCCAATTGTCATTTAGTTTATGATTATTTTGTGTCATCGTATCGCTAATGGTATTTTCTGAAATTACCATTTATATATAATTTAAATCATTTTTTTTTTATATCATTTATCATTATTAATAATGTTTCTATAATATATATATAAATTATGAGTTCATCTAATAAAATTGGTGTAAGACATAGTAGTAAATTAAGCAGTAGAAATATTAACTCTACAAATCGTGAAAGAAGTAGAAGTAGAGAAAGAAGTATTATGGAAGAATCAAATATAACTTCCCCGTATAGTAGTATGAAAAAATCTATTGTAAAATCATCTAGTAGTAGTGTTAATTCTAATAATTCATCTCATATTACTGAAGATAAAAAACAATCATCTAAATATGATTTTGTTTTTACAATTGGACGAATGAATCCACCTACATCTGGTCATGCTCTTTTATTAAATGAATTAATTACAAATGCTAGATTTAATAATTTAAATAACGTTGGTATTGTATTATCACATACAGAAGATAGTAAAAATCCTATTAGTTGTGAAAAAAAACGTGAATACATATTGCAAATGATTGCTAATATGGACCCAAATATAAATGTTGATATTTTAGTAAATATAATATGTAAAAATGATATTGATAATTATAGTAGATTTCCTACTACATCAATAAATTATTTATTACAAAATAATAATTTAGAAAATACAAGCAATATATTATTAATTATTGGTGAGGATCGTGCTGACTCGTATGAATGGTTAAAAACAATATATCCTAACTTACAAATAATTGCATTGCCTAGACCACCTAATGCTATGTCTGCCACTATAATAAGAGGATATGTTTCTAGTAAAGAAAAACATGAGTTTGATAGAGCATATGAAAATATTTATGATAAGGATACAATTGATAATTTATATCATGATATTTCAGATGGATTATATAAATATAATAAAAGTCAAAAATCATCAACAAAATCAAAAAAAAGAGGTGGAAAAAGAAATAAAAGAACAAAAAAATTACACAAATCAAAAAGAAACAAATAATAAATATATATCTTTGATTATTCACTATTTTCATCAGATGATTCTATTGAATGATGATTTACACTTTCATCACTTTCATTATTTTCATTACTTATATAATCCTCCTCACATTCTATAAAATTATTTGTACTATTTGATTTTTCTATTATATCTTTTACCTCGTAGTTATTTTCATAAATATGTATATATTGTTTATCTAAATTAACACTTAACAGATTAATATTTTTATCCATCAATCTTACTTCGCACCCATTTAAATGTTGAATATTTACAATTTCTGAACTATAATAATTATTTATAAAAAACAATAAAAAATCTTTATTTATTCGGTTATTATCCAGTAAAAAATTATATTTTGTATTTGATAAATGTAAATCAAATAAAGATTCATTATCATATTGGTTAAAAAATGGAATATTTAATTGAAATATCATAAATTTAACATTAGATGGAATCATAGAAATATTACTAATATTACTGAGAGCATCTCGTTTTTGTAATATTTTTTTATAATTAGTTGAATCATTTGATAAAATAACAAAATCATATTTATCTTCATCGATTAAATTATTATTTAATGAAACAGTTCTATTTATTATATCACCATTTTTTATAAATTCAAACATGGTATTATTATTATTACTAACATCTATATTTCTTGTTTTAATCTGAAAAAATTGATGAATAAAAGATATTAATTTTTTATCTTTTATATACATATCATTTAATAATATATATGCTTTTATTACATTATTGGAAATTTTCCCTATTAATATTTGTCCTTTACTATACAATATTATAAAATCATAACTACAAGTAAATAATAAACTATCAAATTTATCAGATAATGTATTTAATTTTTCATTATACATAGTTTCATGAATACGAATTGATATATATGAAAATAATAAATAAAACATTGCATCTGGTAAATTATTTTTAAAAAAATTTAAAAATTTTATGATTACATAACCCATTATAAAATATCCACCATATAAACTAGAATTTTTTATATTATTAATATAAAATGAATTAGTGAGTAGAGATCGTATATTCATATTTTTAGTGTAATATGAATATATTATGTATTTTATTTTTATATGGTTTACTATAATACTTTATTATAACGCGGACGACGGATATGGGTAAAATTTAGATATATTTAAATAATTGTACTGTTTATTTTGTGATTGTTGTGATTGCTGTGATTGCTGTGATTGCTGTGATTGCTGTGATGATTTATTTGATGGTGGAGGTGTATATGTATTTGCTGGTGGATATCCCATTGGTGGAGGTGAAATAGATGGTTGTGGATTATACGGAGCATCAGGTGAATAAACGTTTGGTATAGTTGTTGTTGGTGCTGTAAATTCTGCGGATTGACTTGTAGATGTCTCACTTTTTTTTTCTGTGCCAGTAGTTTTACTTAAACCAAAAATATATAATATTAAACTAACTATAAAAGTCATCATAACAAACGGAATAAAAACTATTATCCATGATATTATTGCTAAATCACGTTGACATAGTATATTCAATAAAATAGTAATTATTATCATTACTATAAATTTAATTACAGCAGTATTTATAAGTCCTGTATATAAATCTAAAATAATTTGAACAACTGAAAATACTACATAAATAATTGCTGGTGTGCATAATCTCTCCATTTTTAAATTAATAATTATTAATATATATTTATTATTTATTTATATACTATATAAATAATATAAAAAAAATTATTATAGGAAAATTGGTTCTCCATTTTTAAAATGACCAACTATATCACCTGGATTACCTTCTGAATCTATCTTATAAATTTCACCTTTTTCATCATCATTTGTAAAATATAAAATATCATCTATTTCAATTTCATATACTTCCTCTTCTTCAACCTCTTCTTCAGCTTCTTCTTCAGCTTCTTCTTCTTCAGCTTCTTCCCCTTCTTCAACCTCTTCTTCAGCTTCTTCTTCAGCTTCTTCATCTTCTTCTTCAGCTTCTTCTTCAGCTTCTTCTTCAGCTTCTTCCCCTTCTTCAACCTCTTCTTCAGCTTCTTCTTCAGCTTCTTCTTCAGCTTCTTCTTCAGCTTCTTCTTCATCTTCTTCTT
>Ga0209400_1000096_pt1 | contig 74608 bp, 72 predicted proteins | sample M_130807_EF_Meta_FD_187313 | JGI IMG/M metagenome (GOLD analysis project Ga0209400, IMG submission 187313) | Freshwater microbial communities from Lake Montjoie, Canada to study carbon cycling - M_130807_EF_MetaG (SPAdes) (version 2) | ecosystem: Environmental > Aquatic > Freshwater > Lake... | reverse complement strand
CAGCGAGATCCTGGTTTAGGAGTTGGAGTGATTGCAGCCACTGCTGATGCTGCTGTAACAACAGCAGTAACAACTGGAAACCATGGCTGAGCTTTAAAGATTTGAAGAAGAAGGTCCATAATACTATTTATTACACTAATATTTATTCAAAAGTACGAATTCTACTGCGAATTTGTGAAATGTGGCGTTTCTTTCGCAAAACAGCACCTCCTTCTCGACTACCTTCACCGTCAGTATTGCCCTCTATTGTTTGAACATAACCAGAAGAATCCACTCCCGAAATTGCTAATCCAATGTGCGAAAAAGTAAAGATTACAATGTCGCCAGATTGAATGTCATTGTTGTGTGGTTTTTGCAGTTTGATAGAATCATTTTCTTCTCTAGCCCACTTTTCAAAACCCCATGCGCTAGCAGTTGTTGGTCTAGAAAAAGAATATTTAGAGTTTTTCATAGTCTCCCTGAATAACCAACAAATAAATGCGGCACAATTACCAGTTAAAAATGGAGTGCCTTTGCTATCTCTAACAATAATAAGACCCTTGGGCATTGTTACGCAATATAATTCAATTTTTTCATTGTATTCATGAATATTAGATGCTTGGAGCGTTCTAGTTTTTTTATTTCCAAGAGAAATTTCAAAACATGTTTTGCCACTTTTAACTGTTCTACGAGAGCTATTTGGATGCATACCCGCCATAATGCCCATTGCTACAAAAATATCATGATTTTGTTCTCGACACGTACTAATATTTTTTCTTTCATAACATCCATCCCAAAAAGAATATCTCTCTAAAAAGAATTTCATTTGTTCTGAACATAAAGAAAAAACCCATTCCCATTTAAATTCCTTATAATCAGAGAAAATTTCATCAAAGTATTCTGGAATGTGAAATTCAAATGTTGTTAATGGCTTTTTACTATTTCCATAAACTTTTTTAGCTTCATAAAATGAACCATTATGACATTTTAAAACTTCAACTTTACGATCTTTACTAACTTGTATGCGAATTTTTTGTTTATGATTTTCACTTCTTTGATGAAAAGATCCGTCTGCCACAAAAGCTGCAATAAAATCCAAATCTAATTCAGAATACTTTTGATTATATTTTGAAGCTATAAAACAAGATGGGATGCTTACAAATGATTGAATTTCAGACAGCGCGATTAAATCTGGAGAAGAATTTCTTTTATTTTTAGAAGCAAAAAATTCATGATTCTTGTCGCATATAAAATTTAGCCCCCTAGCTTTAACTTGAGAGGCATTATCTGTTGTTTTATGAATATAATCAGTTGGATAGTCAAAAGTAATGTCTAAATTGCTTTGATCTACTTGAGCTATTTTGATTTTTTCTTTTGAAGAAACGATTTTTTTTAAACTGCGCCAGCCATTTTCAGTTAAAATATCAACTGATTCATCAAAACACCAAGGCCAGCTAGCATTTGGACTTAAAGTTGTTGCTGATTTATATTCATTAACTCTTGGACCACAATTTGTTCCGTCAACTTCTTCAACTCCCACTTCTTCTCTTGCAAGCTCTACAAGTTTTTTAGCCAAGGAATTAGTTTTAACAACTGAAACACTCACTGATTCTTTGAGAGCGGGAGTTAGTTTATCAGCAATTAGCTTGCCAAGTAGCGGGACCAGCAATTCCATCCACTTCTAAATTTAAAGATGCTTGAACTCTTTTGATTAAAGATTGAATATTCATATTAGACTGTTTCTTCTATCGGTACTTCTGTTAAAACTCTGGAATCTCCTCAATAACAAGGGGAGCTTTAGGAGCATTTTGCATAGCTATCCACTCTCTCAATGGAACAATAGCGTTGATGATTGCTTGATAAGCAATGCCCACTTCTGGAACATCGTAAGCTGCTTGAAACAAAGAATCAGTAGAGATCACTTCCAATCCTGAAGATGGACCAATTTCTTGAATGTCTGGATTATAAGGAAGAGCTTCAATATAAATTCGCCCCGAATTAACTGCTGGAGCATGAATATTAATGTTATAAAGCCACAGATCAAAGAATGATTTTTCTTGAACTGCGGGAATATTTGTTGGGTTTTGTGCTGGAATTGCCATAATTTATTTTATTATTATATTATTGTTTCATTATATTATACACTCATCATTTTAAACGTGTAAAAATATTCATGCATCCTCGTTTTCTTCAGTCTATGATTCACTCTGAAAAATCTTCAGTTCTTGCTGATTGGCAGAGTTATCAAACTAATGTTTTAGCTGCACTTGCGAGCGCAACTTCTTTTGTAGATTTTAACGATCATTTAATTAGAGAATTTAATCGTAGAGTTTATAATTTAAGATTTTTTAGTTTGCTCATTACTCCTTATGATGCTGGCTTTAGACTCGCTGGCCTCACCGTTAATCAGCTGAATTAAATTCTTTAGTTTGTGGAGGTGATGCTCTAGTATATGGTTCGGATAGTCTTGTTTATGACGCGTAAAGTATAACTTTTTAAATTAAATTTAGTCTTTTTTAAATTAATTAATATGATCGAACAATTATTATCAATTTTCTGTGCAACATTAGTTGGATTATCCACTAGTTTAAGTCCAAAATATAGTGGAAATCAGCTTAGTTTTACACCAAAGTACACTATCAAACTAACTGGAACTCCAGTTTGGAATAGCATCAATGATGTTAAAGAAGCAACTAATAATAAAGTAAAAATTATAGGCAACGTAATTGATTTGCAAGGAGGATGTTTAGACGGCTCCAATTTGAAAAAATCATCAAATAGTCAAAATGAATCTAATACTCCAATTAGATTATACCTTTCTAATTATACTTTAAAAAATGGCTATATAGTAAATATTCCTGGAGGAATCGTTGTTCAAGTTCCTAATGTAACAATTGAAAATATATTGTTTACTGGAGTTAGCGAAGATTATATTTCAAATATTAAAGATAAAAGTTATAATTTTAAAATTTTAAATTGTAAATTTTATAACAACTCAAAAGGAGATAAGAGTTGTCAAATTAATGGAGCGGTAGGATTAATCATTAAAGACTGCTATATAACAGGAGGCATCACTGCTATTAGAATAGGTGAGAGTACGTCCAGAAAACATGGCGATGCTAAAGTGGAAAACTGCTTTATTGAAAATGTGCCAACTTTTTTAAATATAGATGGTAAAACTCAAGTATTTGTAAAAAATAATACATTAAAAAATGTAGATAAAAAATACATTATTAGACGAGGATCAGCAGTTCATGAATAAATAAAAAAAGTGCAATCCTTGCGAATTGCACTTTTATAAATAACGGATGCGGAGAGATTCGAACTCTCGGTAGCTCTCGCTACGGCAGATTTCAAGTCTGCTGACTTAGACCGCTCGACCACACATCCTAAAAGTAGACTCAATTGGACTTGAACCAATGACCTTCGCTTTATCAAAGCGATGCTCTAACCAGCTGAGCTATGAGTCTTTGGAGCGGGCAGCGGGAATTGAACCCGCATAGCTAGTTTGGAAAACTAGGACTTTACCACTAAGCTATACCCGCAAAGAGCGATGAGAGAGAGATTCGAACTCTCGGTAGCTTTTAAGGCTACGGCGCTTTAGCAAAGCGCTACTTTAAACCTCTCAGCCATCCCATCTTAAATTAGAACTTAACTCCTACGCCAGCAGATACTCCCCAAGCTTTGTCCTTGTTGTCTGTATCCAGAGCAAAGCTGTAAGAAGTTTCAACGAACAAATCGACTCGCTGAGAGAGAGCCACAGTAACTCCACCACCAAGAGAAGCGCTCCAAAATGCTTGATCAACTTCATAGTCTACTCCTGCTAAACTATAAATTCCAAAGGTTTGGCTAACTGGCACTGTGTAAAGAGCGCTCAAACCAAGTGTAAATGTCTCATCTTCAAGAGCGAGAAGAGATGCTCGTAAGCCTACACTATCGATGCTCAAAGTTTCAATGGAAACTCCGCCACCATAAGTTGCATCAGCATCTTCATTCAAAAGAGATGCTGCAAATGCATTAACTTTCACGCTTGGTTCATAAGCTACAACTTGTGGAAGAGGCGGCTCTCCTGCTTGCAATGCAGAAATAGAGGAAACGAGGGCAAATACGATTGCTTTAATTGTGTTTTTCATATGTGTTGTTGTTTTGTTTTCTTGATAATAACTACTCATTAGTATCAAAAATTATTTAAAATCAAAGTGAGAAAGAACTTCCTTTTCTAAGGAGTAAAGTATTCATCCAGTCTCTTTGAGCTTGAGAGAATTTATCATTCTTCAAAATGAAATTAAGGGTTTTTTGATCTGATTCACTCTCAATGGAGAGATTCATTAGTTTTTTAATGAGATTTTGATCAGATTGTAGAGAGGTGAAATCGCTTGTATCAATCATATTATTATAAAAATTGCAGGCTTAGCAGGATTCGAACCTACAACCCATGGTTTTTGGAGAACCACACTCTGCCAATTGAGCTATAAGCCTGTTATTAAAGTGGCTCCCACAGTAGGATTCGAACCTACAACTTATTCCTTAACAGGGAATCGCTCTGCCGTTGAGCTACATGGGAATGTTTAGATGGTTTTTAGGTTTTGGAAGAGCCATATAGATATATTACTGAATAGGATTGCATTTTTCAAAAATGAATTCCATGATGTTCATATCTATCTTTTTAAAAGACTGCAAACTACAAAGAGTTTTTGGCATTTTGTCAGTGATGTCTGGAAATGATTGATCATATGGAATTTCACTATTATTAATAAATAGATAGCATAAATAATACAAATGAGCATTTGCTCTTTGAGCGTATTTTTTATCACATCCCAGATTCCACCGTTTGACCAATTTAATTGCACGAAATTCGCAATCATGTTCAATAGTTAAAATTTGCCAAAAAGAACTCCAACTATTCATAGAGACTGATTTAGATTTTAAATCACAATAAAAAGAATCATCATGACCATCTCTCCATAAAGGGATTCTATTAACTGCTTGCATCAAATGAGAAAATTCATGAACAAAAGTATCCTCGAAAAGCTCATCTTTTCTAGCCACGACCATTGTGTCTCCATCGCAATATCCCAAACAATTTCCACCATTACGAACATAAAATGTTGGTCGAATGTCTATTTTTTTATTGTGCTTGCGAGCATATTTACAAGCCCAACTATGAAAAACTTTAAAATTAGGAGAAAATTTATTCATTGATTGTGAGTAATGAATAAACTAAAAATCCTAGACAAAATAATAAACTACATAAAAAAAAAGTAAACATAAAAATTGGTGGGTAGAGTAGGATTTGAACCTACGAAAGCAATTACGCTAACAGATTTACAGTCTGCTCCATTTGGCCTCTCTGGCATCTACCCGAAATAAAATATTAAAAAAGTGGGCCTTCGGCAGGACTTGAACCCGCAATATCCTCATTACAAATGAGGCGCTTCACCATTAAGCTACGAAGGCAAATGAGTGGAGAAGTGGGGATTCGAACCCCAGACAAATAGCTTGCAAAGCTACCACTCTACCAGCTGAGTTACATCCCCATGAGATATAGTATTACAATGAGAGATTTTTTCCAGATAAATCTTACAAGCCCATTTTACGCTCTAATAAGCTAAGAAATTTATCGAGAAACTTTGGAAAAGGTTTTTTTCTCCAGTCGCAAAATAAAGAAATTGGTACAACAATAATCGTATAGAAAATGATGTATAAAAATATTAATAGAGTGTTCATGATTTTAAAGAGTGAGAGTAGTTTTGTAATTATAAATTATTAAAGCCAAGTCTATTTTCCGCACTGTATTCTAGTCATCCATTTTTGAATTCCACTATCCCAATATTGATTTACACCGCGAGAATCATTATAGTCTTTGCTTTTTTTATTAGTGATAATTGGGCAGTACTTAGCTTGAATTTTAGAAATGGTAACTCTTCCACCATCAATATAATTTTCTTTTAAGTTTGATGCGGTTCGATTTAAACATTCATTCACAGATGCAAATTTTAATGGTCCCCATTTACCAGAAGATTTATCGCGTTTCATTTGACCGCTCACATTATTATATTTTTGAGCATAAACAGATGATCCATTGCTACTTTCATGACAGCAAATTGCAGTTAAAAATAATGGACAAATTTTATATTTTTTACTGATATCAATAATGTCTTGACCCTTATTACGAAGTTTTCCTTGTAGGATTTTATCCAAGTCTTTCGCAGTTATTGGATAAGGTTTCGTGACATTATAAGAGGATGAAATTTTTTGTTTGTTTGAAGCTTGAACTGGCTCTTTGCTTGATGATTTTTTTAAAAAACTATTATTAACTACTACTGTTGGGTATGACACTGGGTCAGCTGAATATGCAATAGCATCCTTTTCAAGATTAGCTTTGAAATTGCGCAATTTAAATAATGGGTTCGAGCAAGAACAGAGTTCCATCAAGGCTAAATTAGAATAAATAAACAATTTAATTAGTTTCATAGCAATGTAGTTGTGTTGGAAATAGCAATTAGTTATACCTGCAACTAATATAGCAGGACTGAGTCATTATGCAAGCTGAAATTACAAATTATTTGCTGCTAATTGACGAATTTTAAAAATAGCGTGGCACTTGTGTTTTAATTCAACATCCCAAAATACTGGACGATTATAATTTGTAGGATAACTCGTTGGCATGTCAGCATGTTTACGAGTTTCTTTACCCTTCTCTACAATGCCCTCTGAGTAATGAAACAATGGAGTGAAAAAGGTCCAAGAGTCTGCTGCTGAGTGAAAAGCGTAGTCATGAGTCCAATCATCGCTTAATAGTTTGTGATGAAGAGTATCGAACGTGATTGGAATATTGGGAAAGTATTTAAGAAGATTTTTAATGCTCCAAACTCCTTTAGCATTATCGTTGTTTTCAATCACTAGTCGATTGCGAACAGAGTTGGGAAGAGAGTCGTAAACTTTCATCACTCTTTTTGAGATGCCTACTGGATCTCCATCTTGTCGAATGTGAATATTCAATGGATTCTGATAACTTTTAGGCAAGCCAAGTAACTCAAAAATTTCAGCATGTTGCTCTAAATCAAGAATGCTATTTTTGATGCAATTTTCATCCAAAGAACTCAGCGTGATATACTCGCTAGGATGAGCAGAAATTCGTAGATACTGTTTCTGCAATGTTTGCTGAATACTTTCGCACTCTTGCACAATTGAAGGATAATTTGGAAGATCGCTAATCTTTAAATTAACATTTTTATGAGTGAGAACAGGAGCAAGAGATGAGGAGAGTCGATATCCTTGAATGTAGTTTTCTTGGCAATATTTAATTGTGCGATGAGTAATTTTAAAATTGTGCAAAATGCGAGCGCACAATTCATTCATGGATTCATCTTGGGATTTTTTACAAAACTGAGTGTAAGTCATTGTTTTGAAACGATGACCTTCATCAGAGAGACTTTTTGAGATACAGCAAAGGGATAAGTTCATGCTTTAATATGCCGAGGATTTATGTCTCGTCAACTATTTTTTGAGATTTTTTGGATCTTCAACTTTACGAAAGATTTTATCATAGTTGTCTCTATAAGCTTTTAAGTTTGCACCTTTGCGAAGTTTTGATCCTTTACCTGCTTCTTTATTCATAATAAATTAAATTAAAAAATCTTTCCACTCTTCTCTTTGCGCATTAGCATTTAAAACAAAAGCTGGAATAGGTGGAGCATTCACTTGTTCATTTTTAATGTTAAAAAATGGGAATTGACTTCCTTTTCGATTATTACATTTTGTGCAAGCAAGAGTTCTATTGTTATGATCATCCGCTCCACCAGCACTTCTAGGAATTATATGATCAATTGTCAACTCTGAAAGTTTAAATTTATTTAAACAATACTGACATCTATAATTATAAATTTTTGCTAATTCGCCAAGAGATAGCTTAGTCTTTTTGTATTGGCGAAAAAACTTGTGAGTAACCACAATGATTGTGGGAATTGGCCAAGACTTTTGAGAGCTTCTTAAAACTGGTTGATTCTTAAAAAATGAACCATTTTTAATCCACTGAGAAAAAGTGGAAAATATATTTTGATTAGCATCGACAGCACCCACTCTCTCTTTTAAAATATGTAAAAAAGCTGCGCGAGCAGTGACAGCACAAACTGGTTGCCATGCGCTATTTAAAAGTAAAGAAACTTTAGCATTTGGATCTACTGCATTCATATAAACAATCAATAGTAACGAATGCTCTCCTCACGGCATGGAGCCATGAGGAGAGCGCAAGTAACTAGCAAAAAGAGATTTTCATTTCTCTTTAATCATTCCCGTGAGGGGAAGGCATTTCGGGAGTTTGCCCCCAAACAAACTCAGAAGAAATTCTATCTTTGCCTTGTGTCACTACTCTCATAATGTATCCATTACACTGATTAGCGCAGCATTTAGCCCACTTGAAAGAATCTTCAAGAGCTTCATTGTAAGATTGAATGAATTCTCCATTTGGAGAAAAGATATAGTATGAACTATTCATTAGTTTTTAGAGCGAGCGAGTAGATGTTTGTGAATTTCAGTTCTGGTTGGTTGGTCTAGAAGGCGACCTTCGTCTTGTGGCAGTTGGCTGATTAATTCATCTGAGTCAACATTCAAAACATAAGCCATGCACTTTACTTTTCGCAAAATGCCAATTTCTTTATATTTTAAAATTGCCCACAAAGCATCAAGCCCAGTAGCATCAATTTCATCAATTCGATTTTTTAATGTCATAGATCTCATTTAATTATTAGAAAGGGAGAGTTCAAAAGTTACTAGTCCAAGTTCATTTTCACAAGATAAGAAGCCATGAATTAAAATGATTTCATCAGAGATGAAATAGGTTTTCTTGATTTCCATCTTGTATTCAATATTGTTAATTAAAACATTATGAAGAACAATATTTGGCAAATATTTATTTAGCAAACAAGTTAATTGTATTGGATAAGATGAGAGTGGATCTAGTTGCGTGAAGTTGAAGCTTGATTCGATGAGTTTAGCAATCATTTTGTGAATATGATGTGTTTTATGTTGTCTATTATGTCAGTTATTTTTATGAGAGAGAGAAGATCTTTGCGATTTTTTCGTTGATAGCCAGTATAGAGAGGAGCGGAACGATGCACGTTGATCAGGGAAGTGTCAACAAGTTTTTCAGAAAGTTTAGCCAAAGATTTTCGATTCACCATGATGAAATCATTTTCTCTCTCAAAACAAATAAAATCAGCTTTGCCATACAGCCATCCATTGCGACCTTGCACATTTTTAAATTCAATCCAGATTAAATCATCGTTGACTTTATCATCAGCACGATTAATTTTTTTTCTACTTTTAACATCTACAGAAACTTTAACATTTTCGGGAGACTGAATGTAAAAATCTATATGATTCATTTCATCATTAAAAGATGATTTCGTAACTTTAAATCCTCTAGCTTCAGCGCAAAAAGAGAAGGATTTTTCAGCATTCTGACCCATTTCTAAAGCTTTTCCGCTTGAATCAAATTTATTTTTATTCAACATGTTGTTTATACCAGTAAGCGATAATTTTATCGTTGTCAAACTTTACTTTACACGATTTTGCATACTTGTTAATCCAAGAAAGATATTTTTTTAATTTAAATTTGCGGGAAATATCGCTATAAATGTATTCGCATTGAGCATTTTCGGAGAAAAGAAAAGAATAAAATTCATCCAAAGCTTTATTAATCTTTGAGTGTCTAAATGAAATATTCATAACAAAAAGTATTTTTATGTTATCATCTATTTTTTTTAATGAAATAAAAATTTCTTCATTCTCATCGGACACTATTAAATAATTAAAACTCTCGCTTTCTAAATAGTTAATAAAATCAATAATTTTCTTTTTGCGGATGTAGGCTGATGAGATTAAGCAAAAGTCTAGTGGTTTGGAAATTTTACAAAATTCAAATATTTTATTTGTTAAATCCGCATCAAATTGATTTATTAATTTAAAATTCATAATTTATGAGTATCATAGTTACATAGTGTAAATTATAATATGGGAAAAGGTCAAGATAAAATAGCGAGTAGTTTGATGGATTTGCAACCCACTGCTATTGTAGAGTTTTTTTTGCTATATTTCAATACAATTGATAAAGCTGACTCTTTTATTGCATTTCATGGAGGATCAAATTTTAACAAAAAAATAGTTTGGCAAGGAGTGCCATATTTGCCAGTTCCAGTGGAAACTGAAGGTTTTGAAATTAATGCTAATGGTCAAATGCCCAGACCAAAAATTAGAATTTCTAATAAAGACTATTTCATGACTGACTTATTGATTCGCAATAGCGATTTTCAATATTCAAAAGTTGTTAGAAAAAGAACTTTTGTTAAATATCTTGATGATGTTAATTTTGATGGTGGAAATCCTTGGGGAGAAGCTGATGCTTCGGCTCAAATTAGCAACGAGTCTTATATTATTAGTCAAAAAACTACTGAAAATAAAAACTTTGTAGAGTTTGAACTAACTTCACCATTAGATTTGGATAATTTTGAACTTAATAATCGTTTAATTTTATCTCGTTATTGCTCATGGGTATATAGAGGAAAAGGATGTAACTATGATGGTCCACCAGTTGAAACTGAAGATGGAACTACTATAAAATATCAAGAAACTACCGAAAGTCCAATGCAGGTGTGGAATCCAACCAGATCTTATGAAAGTGGAGTTGGCGTTTACTTGGAAAATCCAAAAATTTATATTAGTAAAGTTAGAGATGATGGCAGCAAATATACAGAACCTGTTAAAATTAAATTTGTTTGTCAAAAATTTCATCAGTCTAGCGATGCAACAAGACCAGACGACAATTCACAATACTGGATAAAAGATGGATGCTCAAAAAAATTAAGTGCTTGTAAACTAAGATTTAATCAAAAATCATACACTCTAGAAAAGAGTGGAGACGTTTCGTTTTATACTAAATACATTGATTTTTCATCTAAAACATTAAATCCAACTAATAATATTGCTTATCATTTCACAGGCATTACAGCATCTAGTGAGTATTTTCAAACGGGAGATGAGGAGTTGGGAACTCTTGGCAATCTGCAACGCGCAACTTATGTTGGAGATGATGATTTTGATTCAACTTGGGTTGCTGGAACTGGTGGAGAGAGTGGAATTATTTATTTTAATAATCTTCCAACAGGAGAAATTAATAGAATCAATTTGTATGATTTAACAGGTTTGACTGATAATTTTAATTTTGCTAATATTACCATTTCTGGAATTCCTACTAATTATACAGGATTCTTTGTTGCGAGCGGCGGTTCCATGTCATCTATAACAAATCTTTCATACACGGGCGTAACAGGAGTTAAAATAGCTGCTAGCGGTTGCACTGGAAGTGTAGGATTAACAGAAGTAGATTTGATTAGTAATAATATCAGCTATGGACTATATAATACTACTTTTAATAGTCCAGATAAAGTTCATCAAAAACAAGGATTTTTAATTGGAATGTGGGGAATTTTTCCAAGTGGAGTTGACCCAACAATTCCATTTAATCTTTTTCATAATATTAAAGATGATAATCGATATAGTGGCATTAATTTATATTTATCTGGAGAACGAGTTTTTTGCGATTTTGCAACAACTTATATACAAGATGAGACTGGATCAGATGGCAAATTCTTAACTGGTGAAGGCGGAGTTCTCATACCTGGACCTGTTAAAATTGCCGAGAAGTCAATTGATGGAGATTATCAAGATATTTTTGATAAAAAAAGATTTTGTTTATTTTTAGAAAGCTATCAAAATCATCCCCCAGGTTACATTTATAGTACTACTCCTCCTTATGGAACATTAGATTCAAGAATAAGAATCTACGATAGTCTTGGAAATATTATTGCTCAATATTATACAGATGTAGCAGAGGTTCTTTCTGGTTATTCTGGAGAGTCATTTTTATTCAAAGATCCGATAAGGCAAAATGGAATTGGCAATTTATATTTTGGAATTAATCAATGGCAGCAGTATGAAAGGGGAATAACTTACACTTCTCCCATGTATATAGGATCAACTGCTATTTGGACTTCAGAATCAACTGAAGATGATCCTCGACGGTCTGAGTTTACTTCTAACAGAATTATTACAGATGATCCTACTACCGCTTTTCCAAAAAGTTATTCTCAAGTAAATAAATATTCTCCTGCGATAAAAAATCTTTACGCTTGGTGGGACATGGATATAATTACACCTTGGTGGAATATAAGTACAGAGCCACCTTTTATAGATAAAAGTTTACGAAAAGAAGATGGAGATCCTAACCCTGATGATTATATAGTATATAATAGCAGTCAGAATAACACGTATACTAACGCCAGCACTATAACAGAATATAGCAGGCATATTTTAATTTTAACTGGATTGTATTATACTGGTTTAGAAATAGAAATACCTTCAGAGGTTCCAGTATATAACTATAAAGAAATTGGAAATCCAGTAATTGGCTTGCCATTTGGTGGATTTCCAGCAACAGATCGTTATGCAAGATAAAATTATAAGCTCTACAGTTTTAGAAATTACAAATTTTATAAGCAATGAGTCTTATAAAAATAAATCAATGGAAATTTGTGGATTTATTGGATATTCATCATATTTAAAAAAATATGTAGCTCAAATTGAGCAAAATATCTCTTTGGATCCTCAAAACTTTTTTTCAATTAGTCCAGCAAAATATTTAAATTTCAAACACTCTTACGATTTAATTGCAATTTTTCATAGTCATGTTGTAGGAGATGAGAATCCATCTGAATTTGACATCAAAATGTCAGAAAATTGTTGTGTGCCATTTATGATTTTTTCAATCAATTCGAAAAAGTTTTATTTTTATGAGCCACAAAATCAACAATATGATGTAAAACTAGTTACAGGGTTTAAGGAACAAATAAAATGACTACTATCAATTTGCATGGAATTTTAGCTAAAGAGTTTGGCGAAGTTTTTTTATTAAAAATTAGAAAACCAAAAGATGCTATAATGGCTATCAATATGAATCGCTCTAATTTTATTAAAAGAGTGATGGATTTATCAAAAGAGGGACTTCATTATGCAATTATTGTTGATGGAAAAGATGTAAAAGAACATTTAGAATTAGAAATTAAAAAAGCTCCAAGAGTTATTGACATCGTTCCAATGATTTGTGGATCTGGAGTGGTAGTTGCTGTTGTTGGAGCTATTGCATTATATGCCTCTACAACAGCAGCAGTGATAGGAACTATAGGAGCATTTGGTGCTGGTCTACTAGGAGCACTTGGAGCCATGGCATTAAGCATAGGAATTCAAATGATGCTAGCTCCAAATGCAGAAAAAGCTGGAAAAGCTCCAAGCATTGAAGTTGGAGGAGTTAAAGAATCTTTTATTTTTAGCAGCAAAGCTAATGTGGCAGATCAGGGATCTCCAGTTCCTGTTGGATATGGCAGATTAAGAATTGGATCTAATGTCATTTCAGCATCTATCAAATCTCATCCTAATAAAGATAGTGTTTTGAATGACTTAACTCGTAGAGATTCAGACCGCCCTACTAATTCTTCAATATTAGTTAGATAATAATATGAAACATTTTATTAAAAAGAGAATTTTTGCTGGAGCAGGAGGCAAACGAGAAAAACCAAAACCAAAACCAACAGTTTTACGTCCTCCTGATATTGGAAAGTTTTCAGTTGGTAGTTCATATAGTATAGTTGAAATTATTGATTTAATTTCTGATGGTCCTATTCATAGCTTGGTAAATCAAAATGGAGAAGAGGTTAATAGTACTGATATATTTCAAGCTGTTTATTTGAATAACACTCCAATAGCAGTTTCCACTGTTCCGACTCCAGGCGCTAATACTAATGCAGAAACTTCATATATTTATAAAATAGATTCTACAGATTTTAATGCTCGTTTAAAAAATTTCTCAGAGAGAATAGATGGAGAGGATGTGTATAAAACAAGTTTATTGAGTGATAAGCTCAAAAATTGTTTTTTTAATTATGAATCAGCAGCAGCATATAGTGAACAAAGACGCTTCGCTGCTATTTCTTTTCCATGGTTAGAAAATAAAGGAAAAAAGTCAGAAAAGACCACATTACTTTTTACTGATGCAGTATCTAATGATACTAATAACGCTGACTATAACCCTTGGCAACCAGTTTTTTCTAATTTTTTTGGAGGTCTTAGCGTGCCCCCTTACTATGATCATGCAAAAATTATTAGCAATGATCTTGCATCGATAGATTCTGATAGTTTTGCAACTTATTACAATAAAGATGTTGCTGTTGCAAGTAATCGTTTGTATTTAAAATTAAAAGATTCCACAGCTACACTTGATGATAGTGTTCCATGGTATTCAAATCAAACTAACACTATAGAAAAAAATCAAAAAATAGGAAAATCAACTATTGAAGTTCATTATAGCCGAGGATCGTTAAATAGCAATGGATCAATTTTATCAGATTATTTGACAAAGTTAAATAAAATTACCGATTCTACTATCAATTCATCCCGTCCTATATCAACTTATGCTGGAAATCAAAAAAATATTATTAATAAGTTTTTAACTGAATATGATTTAGGAACAGATGATGCTCTAGTTCAAAAATTTGATGAAAATAATGCTAGTAATTCAGAAGATACAACGATTGCAGCTAAATTTGCACCATTATCAAGTCCTATCAGAAGCACTAGACCAAGCAATAAATGTTTTATTATTATTAAATTAGGTGATAATAATTGGTCTGATTCTGCTGATTATGCAGGGGGAGCTAAAGGTATAAATTCAGATAGCTCAATTTATATTCCAAACTCAGAAAACATAGATGAATTTTCAGTTTTTATTCCTAATTTACCAGATGGTATTACTATTCATAGTTTAGTTACTCCATATTTAAATGATAATATTGCTTATAAAGGTAATCTAGATAAAATGACTGGATTATTTTTTGGATGTATCATTTTAGAAATTCCTTTAACTTTGCAAAATAGTACTGGAGATAATTATAACCTTGATGGTAGTACTGGAAAAACGGCTAAATGGGGCACTGGTGCAGACGCAAAATATAGAAGTTGGAGAACTGCACGTTGGTTTTTTCCAGACTTCATTGACCAATTAAAAAATAAAAATTTTGAGCTTTTGTTTATTAGAAAGCAGCGATCTACTTATCGAGCTAATAGTGATAAATTTAATTTTTCTAATGTTTTATGCGAATTTAAAAATGGAAAGGAATTTCAAGATCCATTAAAGTATTTTAATAATATTCATGTTGATTTTGAATATAATGCCCCCTTATATGGAGCATATAGAAGAGGTGGTGAGATACAACGTGTGAAGCAAGATATTAGAATCAAAGATGGTTGGGATGAATATACCGTTATGAGAAAGAATGATCCAGCCAGAAATGGTGGACCTGCTAAATTAAATTCAGAAAGAGGAAATAGAGAAGGAAGTTCTGATACTCGAAATACTACAGTAAGTAGCAGAGGAAAACTCGCATATAATAAATACGGAGAAGTCAAAGTTGTAAAAATTGTAAACGGAAAAATAAAACTATCGGATCCAACATATAACACAAAAAATTATTCAAATTGGGATAAAGAGAGTAACTTTGATGACAGTGACGTTCCAATAGTTCATACTATTGAAAATCCAAATGTAACTAGCGTATATTTTACATTGGGTATTTCTAGTTTAAAAGATACTGTTAATATAACTCCAGGAGATCCAGCTAAAGCAGCTAGCAGTAAATTACAAGCTGGAGATTCAATTCCAGCAATATTAGTCATTAATGTAACTTGGGGAGTCACCCGCGATGGAATTCAAGATCCATCTGGCGATGTAAAATTCTCAATAGTTGCTCAGATTGAGAGCATGACGTTAGTTGATTTTGGGTGGCCCGAACTTGTATATAATGGTAGTAGCAGATATGATTATATTTTTCAAGGAGCACCTGGTAGCGATTTTATTCGTAGACCTGGTGCACAAAGAATACCATTTCAATTACCACCAATCACTGAAAAAGATAATATTTCTGGAGTAAAAAGATTTATTAAAATAACTAAAGTTTCAGTAGAAACAAATTCTGTTTTAATTAGCAAGGATTGTTCTTTAATTAAAGTCACTGAAATTATTGATTCTAATCTATCTTATCCATTTTCTGCAATTAATGGAATAAAATTAGACTCAAGATCTTTTGGATCTATTCCAGATAGATCTTATGATTGCCGTTTAAAAGTAGTTAAAATTCCTTCAAATTATTATCCATTAGCTGATTCTAATGGCAGCGATAGAAGGTACATCTCAAAAGCTAGCGATTATAAAATACCTCAAAAAATTTATGTAGGAGACTGGGATGGCACATTTAAAGATGGTTGGACTGATAATCCAGCATGGATTCTTTACGATCTTTTAACTAGTCAGAGATATGGACTAGGTGGATACATTGATGAGTCTCAAATTAATATATGGGAACTCTATAAAATTGGAAGATTTTGTGATAGCGTTAATGATGATGGATATTTTATAGGAGTTTCTGATGGTATTGGTGGATTAGAGCCTCGATATTCTTGCAACATCATGTTCAAAGATAATATTAAAGTTTTTGATGCAATTAATATTGTTTCAAATTTATTCAGAGGATCAACTTTCTTTTCTAATTCTGAAGTTCATTTTTTAGATGATAGACCAAGAACTCCAATTGCTACATTTTCAAACTCTAATGTTAAAGATGGATTTTTTAGCTATACAAACAATAGAAGAGATCAGCAGTTTAATACAGTTGAAGTGGTTTATCTAGATAGATTTGATAATTTCAAAACTAAAATAGAATTTGTAGAAGATGAAGCTAGCATAAGAAAAAGAGGAGTATTAAAAACTACTATCAACACAAATGGAGTAACTTCTAGAGCGATGGCTCGCAGAATGGGGAAGCATCTAATTTATCAAACCATTAAAGAAAATCAATCTGTTGAATTTAAAGCTGGATTGGAAAGTTTACTATGTCGCCCTGGAGATTTAATCATAGTAGATGATGAAATGAAAACTAGAGACACAAATTATGGCAGAGTTTTAGATGTTAATTTAGAACAAAAATCTTTATACATTGAAAATAAATACTCTGACGAAAAATACATTGGAAAATTAACAGTTTATACTCCTACTGGTTATGCTACTAGTCAGGAATTATCAGATCTTGCCAAGTCAAATCGCTCTAGAGTGGACAATTTTGATTTTAATTCTAATCTTCTATTAGATAGTGATTTAAAGAATTTAACTGGTAACTATAGTTTTGATAAATATACTAATGGATATACTGGAGGTACGTCTCAAAATTATTTTGGCTCATATACTGGATATAATTTTACTAATAAACAAAATCTATTTTGTTATTATAATACTGGGGTTAGTGGTTGGGTTTTTTCTACTGGAAAAGCTTTTTCAGATAATAATCTTTATGATAAAATTATTTTTAATACTGGAATCGATAATATTCTGAGTATTAATGGTTTATCAGGATTTTTATATGATACTAGTATTCCGAATAGAAGAGGATCTGCAAAAGATTTATATACAGGTATAAAAAACTTTATTGGAGGATCTGAAAAAGGAATTTTAAATGAAGAAATTTCTACTATTAATTATCCACAAATTAAAACATTTAATATTACAGGATTTGATAATCAAGATTATGGTTGCAATTTATACTTAAATACTGGAGATCCAAATATTAATTTATTGAGTTTTGTTAAAGTTGGCAGTCCTTATAGAATTGAAAGAAGTGGCGCTGCAAATCAAATCTATAAAATACTTTCAATTAGAGAAGAAAATCAAAATGAATACAATATAGTTGGATCAAAATATGATACTGGTAAATACGAATTAATTGAAAATTTTACAGTTGAAGACTATTTGCCAGATACTTATTATGCTGGAACTATTAAAGTTAATAACTATGAAATTAATCAATTAGAAGCTCCATATATTCAACAATTTGTTACTGGAAAGTCAAGCTCAAACTCATTTACTTTATCAGGAGTTTGGGATGAAAATAGCAAGGCGACTGGATTTGAAGTTAATCTTTATAACAAGACAGTTCAATACTCACAAACTTATTTCGTAGCTAATAATGTAGGTAAGTATGAATTTCAAGGATTAACTGATCTTGGAACTTGGACTTTAGAAGTAAAAGCTTTAGGCGATAAGCATGTAAATTTAGATTCTGACTATTCAAGAAAAGATACTTTTGTTATGTACCAAGGAATAACACTTTTTGATAGACCATTAGTTAAAAACTTTACTATTTTATAAAATGTTCGAATTTGATCCAACATATGTTTTAGATACTGGAGCGCTTACCGACCTTTATACTGGGAGTGGAGTGCATTTATATAAAGATGTTTCTTTATTATTTGATATTTTAGATCCAGGAGGATCTGTTTTTTTAACAGATTCTGAATTAGCAAATAGTGCATCAATTAAAGATGTATCTTTTGATATTTTAACAACTGGAGGAGATACAATTTATAAAAATTATAGAAATGGAAAAACTAGATTTGTACAATTATCTTCACAAGAAAACGTTAATTTATTTGGATTTTATCAAAAAGACTTTGGAATAAGAGCTACTATTGAAAATAATATTAATGAGGAAAAATTTATAGCTGAATTTTATCTTTATGGAAATTTGCCAGTCACGAATTCAGTTGTAACTTATGATGGAACTAGCGGTTCATTTGCTTCTGGATATGGAATTTATGATAAAATTAGATTTCATCTTTTTTTTCAAAATGATGCTCGCTATACCAAATTTAATCGAACTGACGTTTATGTTCATACTAGTCCACTAAATGATGTTGGAATTAAATCAGACAGCACATTAGATACTAATGTAATTTATAATAATCCATATTATTTATATACTCAACCAGCAATAAATTATTTAAATAATAATTCATACAATCCAATTATTGATGTTCCAATTAGTAGAATATATTATGATACTCCATATTATTTTGCCATCATTCCTTATTCAGAAGTTGGGCCTGGAGAAATAATATATGTTGGACCATTAACTGCCACTAGAGAAAGTCAAGATGATCTAGATGATCCAGGAGAAACTGTTTTATCTACAAATCAAATTTCATTATTACATGGAGACTCATCCATGAATATTGATTTTATTACTGGAATTATTACTGGAGATATTAATACTGATACAGTTTTAGATTTTATTCAAAAAGATCTTTATAATACAATAAAATATACGACTCAAATTATAGATTCTAACTTGGCTGTATCATCATCCGAATTAAAGTTTGTAATTACATCTACTGGAAGCGCATCATCTGGAGTTTCATTCTCAGAATATGCTATTAGCGATAATAATTATCCAGTATACTCTTATACAAATTCTGGAGACTATGTTTTCCTGAATGTTTCAGGAGTTTCACCAACAGGAATTTACAAACTCTATAGAGTAGCTTTGTGACTAAAAGTTTCTCTTAAACCCTCTAAGAATAAAAGTCTAGCATCAGCAGATAGAGATGCATACTTTTTCTTAGCTCGCCTATAAGTTTTACGAGTAATAGGATCGATTGGATTAATGATGGATCGAAGTTCTTTTGCTTTATTGCCGTTCATAATTTAGAGATGTAAGTTTCAGAGTCTTTTAAAAATCCTAGTTTTGTATAAAAAGATTTAATTTTTTCATGTTTTGGATGCTTAACCACAGTATTCATAGAAATATATTTAAAATCATTTGCTTTGGCAAATTTTATTGCAGTGCTAAATAATTTATATCCTACTTTTGGATTTTTAGAAAGCCAAAGATATTCGCTAAAAATACTTTCATTAAATTTAACATTTTTATCATTAACAAAAGCAATGATAGCATCAAATTTAGAACCATTAAAATTAGCCCAAAGAAAAAAATCCCAAGCTAAAATCGATTTATGAGAAAAAGCATTTTTAATAGATTCAACACTATGGCTCAATAATTGATGAGCAGAGTCAATATCCTCTTGTTTAAAAAGCTCCATCAAATCATCTAAAACAACTTTAAACTCTTCAGGATTTGTTATTCTTTTTATGCTCATTGGTTAATTTAAGAAGCATTCTTGATTGTTTTGATGGAATATCTTTGAAAACATTCCACTCTTTAGCGTCAGACAGCAATTCAGAGAGTTCTTGCTTCTCTGATGTGCCAGCTTTCTTCCATATTTCGCGCAGGAACGCTTTAAAGTCTTCCAAGGTCTGAACATGCAGTAATTCATTCACAGCCTTTTCTAGAGCGCCCTGTGCAGTAATTGGCACTGCATTGGAAATCATAAGCTCAGCAACATCTGAAACTCTGTTTTTAGACTTGTCAATTTCATCAGCACCCACAATGTGAATGTTTAAAAAGTTGCGAACGCAACGAACAAAAGCTCTATTGCAAGCAATAGTCTCTAAGAACTTTAAACAAAAAAGATCAGTATTATCACTAGTAGCATTAGCTACATCTTCATAAATGACACTTTCAGCATTTTCATAATTTGGCATCCACTCAATAGAGCATTTAGCCACAACATAATTATCTCTAGGATAATCTAATGAATACTTTACTTTGGTAAATCCGCGCAGCTTTGCTAGTTCTTTGATTCCTCCCAGCATGATGAGAAGCTGCTTGTCTGTTAATCCTTCTGCGGAAGATGGAACAGTTTGCTTGCGAAGATCAAACCAATCTTTATTTGGATAAAGAAATTCAGGCTTGATCATGCTGCGCCAATTTACTGATCCATCCTCATTGAATGAATAATTAACTGAACCAAGCAATCCATATTCATTGCGTTTAAACTCAATGCTATGTGGAGGTTTATTATTCACCTCTTGGATAATAGGAGTTTCGCTATCTAAGATTTCGTTATTTTGAGTAGACATAAAAATGTTTTAGTTCTTCTAAGAGAACTTCATCTTCGCACAGTTCAAAGTTTTTGTCAACAAATTTTTCACCTTTTAGCAAATGATATCTGCTATTATATTTTTGATTTTTTGATAAAATAGTTTTACTAGAATTAAAAAATGCATTTTTAAATGAAAAGTCTTTTGGTAAAACGTCTTTAGAGTCCACTCCATATTCTTGAACTGAATAATCAAAAAACTCATCTCGCAAAGTTGGAAGTTCATCTATATTTTTAACTAGCAAATGAAATTGAATTTTCAACTTCTTTAAAGCTTCTAAATACTCAACTGTTGGTTTATTTTGAACATCTACAATCAAAGATAAAATATGAATTTTATGTTTAAAAGAATCAATCAATTCTACTGGAATAAACTTGTCTGTGATGATGGCGAATCGATTCAAATACTGAAACCAGTGCGTCCAAACTTCATTGCTATTCTCCCAATCTAATCTTAAAAAACAAAATTCACTAGCTGGAACTAATGATGGATTAAAAAAATCTGGAACAATTTCAATAATTTTATTATGATACATTTTTCCAGTGAAAAGAGTTTTTAAAGGAATCTTGTCATCTATTTTTAAAGATTTTAAAATAGCAGCAGCAATAGTTTCTGGAAGAATTTTATTAATAGAATCTTCTGGATCATAATTGCTTAAACAAGGTTTTACTGTCCAAGGAGCTTCAATGTTAATCTTTGATTTAGACCAGTATCCTTCTGTTACAGAACTATAAACATTAGAGAATAATGTTACTTGAGGAATATTGAGCGAGTTAGCATAGTGAGATAAGCAGTCGTCAACTCCAATGTGAAGCTTGGATTTTGAAATAATATAAGCAGTATTTTTAAATCCTAATTTACCATAACTAATATTTACATTTTTTAATTTAGTTTCTGGAGTCGCGCCAATTTGAACAATTGAAATGCCAAGTTTTTGCAATTTGCTAGAAATGATATCAATTACAATTTCGTAGTAATGATATTTTTTAGCAGTAATATCAGCAGCTAGTTGAATTGTGATGTAGTTGTCAAACATCATGGGATAAAAATGACGAGAAACAATTGGTTTAGAAATTCTCACTCCTAAACTTTTAGAATATTCTTCAATGAGGTGGCTCATGTTAGTGCGAATTGAATTTTATCTTTTCCATTATGAACAAAGGAAATGATTTTTTGAGTTGTAATTGTTGGAAAGAAAGCTAGTTCAAAATATCCATTATGATGAGATTGTCCCTCTAAAATTGGCGCACTATCAATGGATGGAGAGTAAGGAATGCATTTGTGAATATAAACATTATCTTCTATATATTCAAAATTATTTGGATTAGTAATAACGTAAATATTGTATTTAGGATATTGTTTTTTCAAATTTTTCATTAATCCATTAATCAATAAAACATCAGTTTCTGAGTCTGGAACTACTACTGCAATTCTTCGCCCCTCATCATCCGAATCTAATATGCTGCTAAAATCTACAGCTTTTGCATCAGTATTTGTTTTCAAAGCAACATCTTGAAAATGCTTTAAAATATGAGCTTTACTAGTTCCATTTGCTAACACATGCAACCAATGCTTGACTCCTGTGGAGTTTTTATCCATGTCTTCATTTAAAATATTTTTATAAAGATCAATTAAAAATGTTACATTATCCACTTCCATTGTTGCGGGAGAATAAGCGTGATTTTTCTCGATTGATTTAAAATCAAAATCAAACTCTACATCTGGCATAGCATCAATGATGTCTTCAATTTTTTTACCAATAACTTCTATTGAGCACTCGTCAACTACAAACTGTCTAGCTTTAGATCCCATCTCTTGCCTCTCAGAAACTGACATGTTATAAACTTTGTGCAGTTGATTAGAAATGCTAATAGGACAAGTAGAAGCTTTAATAAATTGAGTTCCTGGTTCTCTATATTCAAACCAATCAAGTGGCAAGCCTCCACTATTTTCATGACAATAATCTTCGCCGCACGAATAATCAGTGGCTAATGTGATTAGCTCTGTGAGCTTAGCTTCTTGAATGGGGATTTCTTGTCCGCCACTAGTGAATGGATGACAGTAAACATCCATGAGATTATAAATTTCATTTAATTGAGATTCATTAACTCCATCTGAAATATTAGTAGTGGAAAACGACTGCTCAGTTCTACAATGAGGACATTGTTTTTGCTGTCCTGAAAAAGGTTGAATGCTATAAGCGCTACAAGATTTGCAAAAATAAGTTGTTAAAATATCATTCTTATCAATGCTCTTCTCTTCTAAGAGTCGAGGAATATCCCATCCTTCTGACCAATGAGTGTGAAGCAAAAGTTTAGCTTTTGGAGTGGACTGTTTAAACAGTTTGAATCCATCTAAAATATTAGGAACACTCTTTCTTAATTGGTTACGAAAAACAAAACCAATGATGAATTCATCTTGTAAGTTGTTTTTACTTCTCAACTCTAGCCTTTGAAGAGGAGACATTTTATAAAAAGAAGATGCATCTAAACTTCCGCGCAGCGTTTTTACATGAGAGTACCCCATTTCTTGAAATGCTATTTCAGCAAAAGATGCCCAAACATAATAGTTTTTAGTTTTGGGGGCAGCATCAATGGCAGACTGTAAAATTGGTAAACTATCTAAAGTTGTCCAAATCATGCAATTAATTTTATTCCACCATGGTTTAGAGTATAGAGTATCAAATGCCCAAATGTCTTCGATGCCAATATAAACATCTGGCTTGACCTGTTTAATAACATTGTCAATCAACTCCGCTCCATAAGATGCTGCTCGTTGCAATGCTGGATCAGTGATTTTATTAAATGCTTCTGGAGTTGGAAGAGATCCATAAGTTTTCCAAGGAGTACTTTCTGTTTCTCTGCTTTGCCAATGTTGACCATTAGCAAATTCGACGATGTTATATTTATTAGTATTAAATAAATATCGTAGAATATTTTTTTTATTTTTGCCAAATCCAGTAAAGGCTTTGCAAAAATTTGAATGCAATAGTACTGTTTTTTTACTCATTATTTTTGGAGCTTTGATTTTGCTTGTAGCGGAATTCAAAAATATTGCGAAGAATGTTTTTGCAAAACTCTCTCAAAACGTAAGCCTCTCCAACTTCAATGCCCACTCCAAACTTGATTGTGGAGTTTTTAGTTACGCTCAAAGAGTATGCAGCAGTTCCATCTTGCTTTGTGTATGGTTTAAAGTTGATGACAGTCTTATTATCATCAAAAGTATGAAAAGCTTTATACTCGATGCGATTTTCAATAGCATTAATAAGACCACCAAGCTCAAATTCATTCAATTTAAATGCGATAATCTTTTCAGGATTTTTAGCATTTTCCGAAAATGATCCATTTTTAGTAGCATCATTCCAAGAATATTGTTGAATACCATTAACGTAAACGCATGGCTCATAATTTTTACCAGTCACTCCTTCTTTAAAGGCGAACGCGCATCCAGTATTTTTAGAATTAGGCTTATAGAGACTAAACATATCATGATATTAATAATAATAAACTAGATTTCTATTATTTTTAACTTAAAATTTTATATGGCGTACTTGAATCATAATCTTCCTACCATCACTTGCTTAATGAGAAATGAGTATCTTTTTAATCATAAAAAGGGCTTTGGAGAATATACTAGCTGCGATGTGCATAGTGTTGCATCGATTGAAAAAAGAGTGCCATTGTTTGAAGGGTTTTTAACTAATGGAGTAAACTGGACTAGACGACCAATTTCAGCATTTTGCTGGAAACCTTGTCTGCCAGTAAAGCTAGAGAAAGCAATGTATTGGGACTGTTTTAGTCCTTATATTGATGTTAATGTTCGCGCTAGAATGAGAGGTCTTAGAGCTAAACTTATTTGTCCAGATGGATCTAAAGAAGCTGGAGAATACATGATGACTTTTGATTGGAGTTGGGAAAATAAAGCGATGCTTGATACCAACTTCTCGGAAACTCCAGAGCATAAATGTGGTCATTTGTTTAAAATGGACAATGGTAATTTTTACTGTTATCCTAATAATAGAATCATTTGGCACGATGATGCTTGGGTGGATGTTCCTATTGAAAAAAATCCAGGTTACGAGATTGATCTCACAACTTATAGCGTAGAGAATAAAAGAAGTCAATTTACAGACAATAGCTACATCACTGAATTTTCAAATGAACCAAAAAAATAAAAATAAAATCATTCAAGATCTGCATCATGCTTTAGTTTGCAAACTTGCTCCTAGCAAAATTAATGGGGCTGGAGTGGGAGTTTTTGCAGTGAGTAAAATTGAACGTGGAGAGATTGTATTTTCTGCAATTAATAATCAATTTATTCTTTGGAGTGAAGTGTCTCATGTTTCTAGTGATGTATTAAATTATATCAAACAAATTTGTAATTCTAATGAGAGTGGATTTTATATTGATTGTAATTTAGATAAAGTTTATCCAGCCTACTATGTTAATCATAGTGACTCTCCAAACTTACATCATAATTTAGTTTTAGACTATTACACTGCACTGAGAGAAATTTCTCCTGGAGAGGAATTAACGTGCGAATACACTCTCAGCGAGATTGATTGGGTGTAAAAAATATAAATGGCAACTGATTTTCGCATCAATAATTTAATTGCAAAAGGAGCATCTTTTACAGCAAGACCAACAGTTAATGGAAGTGGAGTTTTATTAATAGGAGACTCTGCTACAGGTTCTTTTTTAACAACTGGCGCTGCTGATGTAAGATATGTTGAAATTACTGACTCTCCAGTTTATCGAACTGGAGATCAAACAGTCTCTGGAACTAAAACGTTCGCAAAAGATATCGTTGTTAATAGCGTTTCATTCGGCAGGGGATCGGGCAATATCAGCACTAATTTAGCAATAGGTGATGTGAGTTTAGCTAGTAATGTATCTGGTACTTATAATACAGCAATTGGTAACGCTAGCTTATTTTCCAATATATATGGAAATAATAATCTAGGAATAGGCTCTAATACTTTTCTTTATCTGAATGATGGATCTAGTAATATAGCAATTGGTAATGGTGCTGGCGCACTAGGTTATAATTATGACGATGGCGGTAGTTATCCATTAGAAAGTATAAATAATAGTTTATTAATAGGTAGTTATATAACAGCTTATGATCCTCTTGGTGATAATAATTCTATAGTTATCGGAAATAATGCGGGAGGCATGGGTAGTAATTCAGTAGTTTTAGGAGACAATTCTATAGCTAATACTTATCTTAAAGGAAATGTGCAAATACAAAGGAGTATCTATGGAAGTGTAACTAATTATGAACGCATTGCGATGCGATGGAATGGTATTACTGGAACAATTGGTACGAGCAAAAACGGAGTGGCAATCGCAAGACCATTAGCATTAGAGACAGATGGGACTGCTAGAATGATTATAACTACTGGTGGTAATATTGGCATTGGAACAACTACACCAACAGAAAAACTAGAAGTCATTGGTAATACTAAAGCTAGTGGAATTTTATTAAGCGACTCTGTTAATTTCAATAATAATGCATATTTATATTCTGATGGCGCTAATATTTTAGCTCAACGTAATATCACTAATGCTCAAACATCAAGAATCTATAACACATATACAAATAATAACAACTTTGAACGTTTAAACTTAAGATGGGATACTAGCGTTGCTAAAATAGGAACTGAAAAAGGAATTTCTGGAGGACTTGCGCGAGATTTGGTATTAGAAACAAGTGGCACTGCTCGCATGATTATTTCTGCTAGTGGTAATGTCAGCAATTTAGCACTATTTTCAACAAATGGATTTGCCTACACAGGAATTGCTCCAGCAACAACTGGAGATGCTGGAGTGAGTGGTCAAATGGCATTTAGCAGCAATTTCCTTTATCGACACAATGGAACTAATTGGCAAAGAACAGGCATTGGTTTTGCTAATTGGTGAGCATCGAATTATCCTTCATTTTCTTCTTTATCTTTGGGTCCAATAATTGGTTCTAAAATAGTTGAATAGATGAAATCATAATGCTTTTTAAACGTTGGTATTTTCATAAATCTAGAACTATTAATAGAAAAAGAACTAATGATTTTCATAATTTTAGATGGTCTTTCAGATTCAAGAGAGTAGCTTTCTTGAATCAAATCAAATAAACTCTCTAGAGCTTTTACTCGAATCATAATTTCATAGCAGCAATTATATTCTTTAAGTTTTTCTTCATAGAGAGTTGAGTCTTGATAGTCTATAAAAGACTTGACAATTAGTTTTTCAGTAGCGTTATCAAGATTAAAATTAATAATTATTGATGCCACATCCAAGTACAAATTACTTGTAAAACTCTTTGTAAAATTTACAAACTTAAAATTATCATCTCTAAATAGAATATTTTCTAAATTTAAATTTCCATGACACAAGTCTTTTTTATCTAAAATAAAAGGATTGTAAAAATTATTAATATCATTTTTAATTTCTTCAGAAATTTTATTGATTGTTTCTATTTGATTTTTACTTTTAAAAACTTCAACCACTTCATCTGGCAAGTTAGCTACTGAACACTCTGATAAAACTCTAGATAAAAAAGAGTTTATATTATCTCTAGAAAGATTTTTATTTTGTAATGAAAAGTAATTTTCAATAAACTCTGGCAAGAATTCTATAATAATAGATCTTCCAGTTTCATTTATTGTTTCTGCATATTCAAAAGATGTTACTGAATAAGCAATTTCATCACCAAATTTTAACGTTCCATGAGCTATAATAGTTGGTTGCCAAGCAAACTCATTAGTATTTAAAATAGAATACTCATTTTGAAATCCTTTATAAGAAGAGTCTAAACTATATTTTACAAAATAAGATTGATCATCAATTGTAACTTTATAGCAGTCATAATTAACATTAGCAGTAACAAACTCAACGCTAGAAATTTCTCCTAATTTACAAAATTTAATAATTTCATAAACAACTTCAAAATCAGTTGATGATCCCTCATCACTATTAAAAACGAAAGTTTTATTTTTTAGTAAATTTTTTAAATCCATAAATTTATATATAAAAAAAGGGATGCGCTAATAGCGCATCCCATGAGTTAATGCCTATCGACAAACTACATATTCATTTTTACAAATTCGCACCTTAGCAATAGACTTTTTATTAAAACTTCTCACTATAGAAGCATTGCGATCATAAAATGTCATGTAACAATTAGTTTCTCCCAAGAAACGAGCATTGATAGTTTCGCCATGAATTGTATCTAATCCAAAATATTTGCCACCAGACTCTCTGGCAGCATTAGTTACCTCGCGCAGGGAGCATAGATAAGATGGAATTTTTTGATTGAGTTTAGATGTATTAGTCATATTCATGATATTAACTCAATATGATCTTATTGTCAACAACTTTAATAGAGATTTTTGAGATTTTTGAGTTTTTTAAATAGAATTTTGCTAAGGGGGCTTCAATTTGATTTCTCATAATAGAATCGATATTACGAGCATTATTTTCTTTTTTAACAATACTAGATAGATAAAGTAAAGTCTTGTTACAAGATATTAACTCAATACCCTTGCTCTTCAAAATACTTTTTATATCATTCAGCTTAGAGGTAATAATTTGCTGAAAATGAGAGATGTCTAAATTTTGAAAAACAATAATTTCATTGATTCTTGCAATAAGTTCTGGTCTTAAATATTTTTTTACAGAAGCTAAGAACGAGTCTTCAGTGGAAACTTTTTGAGGAATGAATCCAACTTGCTTTTGCCCAGCATCTTCATTGCCAATGTTACTAGTCATAATAACGATGCATCTAGAGAAGTTAATTTTACGATTAAAATTATCAGATATAGAAGCTTCATCAAGAATCTGCAAAAGAAGATCTAGAATATTTTTATGGCATTTATCTACTTCATCAAATAGAATAACAGAATTAGGATTTTTGCGAACAAATTCTGTTAAAATTCCGCCCTCTTCAAATCCAACATATCCAGCACTAGTTCCAATCAGTTTAGAAATAGAAGCTGGCTCTTGATATTCACTCATGTTTAATTGAAGAATATTTTTGGGATTACCGTAGAATTTGCAAGCAATTTCTTTTGCTGTAAAAGTTTTGCCAACACTAGTTGGTCCTACAAAAAATAAGCTAGCAATTGGCTTATTAGGTTTTTGAAATCCAAATTTTGAGCAGCTTAAAACATTATATATTTTAGAAATGTTTTTCTCTTGACCCAAGATTTTTTTATTTAAATCAAGTTCAAAATTATGGAAAGCATTATTATAGTTCTGCTTCATAGAATCAACGTCAATATTAATTTTACTAGCAACTACTTCATAAATACAATCTAAAGACACTTTGGGAATTGTACTTTTTTTATTTTTGATTTTTGTTTTTGCAGAAACTTGATCAATAATATCAAAAACTTTATCAGGAAATCTTTTATGCGGCAAATAAGTTTCACATAAATCAATTGTTAAATTTAAAGCATTTTCTGAATATTTAACTTCATGAAATTTTTCATAACTAGGAAGAGCTTGTATTGACATTTGTTTAGTCATTGATTTTGATGGTTCATCAATGTTAATAACATCAAATCTTCTAGCTAATGCTGAATCTTTTTCAAAGACTTTTTTATATTCTTCAATTGTTGTAGCTCCAATGCACTTGATTTCTCCTCTAGCAAGAGCGGGTTTAATCATATTTGCAACATCTAAAGAGTACCCTTTATTGCCAGTGCCAATCATTGTGTGAATCTCATCAATGAAAACAATGAGTTCTTTATGCAGTTTTAGATGTTTAATTACTTTTGTTAAGCGATCTTCTAATTGACCCCTATATCTAGTTCCAGCAGTCAAGAGTCCCATGTCGAGACTGTAGATTTTATTGTTTTGCAGTGGTCCAGAATACTCTTCGGTAGATATCAATTGAGCAAATCCCTCTACTATGCTAGTTTTGCCAGTTCCAGCTTCTCCAACTAGAATACAATTACTCTTTACTTTTCTACAAAGAGACTGTTCGATTAATCCAATTTCATAATCTCTCCCAGAAATTTTTGGAAACGATGGTTGATTAACTTCGTCATTTAAAATGCTTCCAAATTTTTTCAGATAACCATATTCTTGATCTCCGTAATCATTTGCTACTCCATCTGGAGACTCATCATCGTCATCTTCATAATCTTCATCCTCATCATCATATTCGCTCTCATCATCTGCAAAAATATTTCCAGATATAAAAGATTCAATGCAAGTTTTAAAATGTTCTGTATCAACATCTTGAGTTAAAAGAAAACTGCAAAATTCATCTGTAGTACTGAGAATTCCATATAATATATGCTCAACTCCAATAAAATAATTATTCTTTTTATGGGCAAAACTCAAAGATTCAGCAATTGAAGTGGTAGTGGAACTGCTAAAGACAACTTCTTTTTTATCTGAGTCAAATAAATAAGGATACTTTAGAGAAAATCTAGAAATGAATCTATCTACTTTCTCATCTGATAATTCTAGTCCGCGAGAAAAAATGTACTCTTTAAAATTTTTATTAGCATTTTGCCATGCGCTGCAAAATAAATAACAATTATTAACAATATGTTGATCACTACTAGAGACTTTTATTTTAGCCTCATTGAATGCTCTTTCAACACTAGGAGTAAACTTAATATTATTAATATCCATCATAAAATTTTACACTTTACTTTATATCAGATAGCTTCATATAAATTTTATCTTCTAAGGGCGAGAGGCTACTGATGCTGATGATATCATTGCTTTTTCTTCCAGTCAAGATGATAACTTCTCCTTTTTTGGGAAGAGCCTTGCCAGATTGAAGAAAATTAGAGTATGTTGCATTTTGCGTAGAATCCATCATGAGTCCTGTCAAATTTCCAGATTCATCAGACATTTCTAATCTAGCATATTTATTTCCTCTCGCGCTAGTTCTAGAGGTTACATCACTCACAGTTCCGACAAATTTAATTTTTTCATTGTTTCCAAGCTCAGAAATTCCACTAGAAGAAATTAATGTTTCTCCAGAGTTTTCAGTAAAAACTTCTCTAATGTTTGTAGAGTGACTGTATCCCAGTAGCTTAGTTTCAAAATACCAATTAGCGAATTTTAAGTGTTTATGATTTTTTTCATAAATTACTTTGTATGGTTCGTATTTTGATTTAAAAGTGGTGAATCTCTTTTCCGAAAAGATTAATTTATTGTTATCGTCTACAAGAGATTGAGTTGTGCATTCGTGAATGCACTTCAAAACATCATAGTTGAAGCGCTCTCCAAGAGCTATCACGCTACGCTTCTCCTTGTCAGTGAGTAGGTTGAACGCCTGCGCCTCTAGGACAAGCCTACAGCGGTCTTTATTCAAGAAGTGATCAAGTACCCCAGCTTGAATCAAAGCGGATAAGACGCCAATATTAAGCCCTGCTTGCTTGGCAGCTAAAAAGACCTCGTACTTGTTATTGAACTGCCCTTCGCGAAACTCAATCAAACTCTCTAATGATTTAGTAGACACTCCTTTAATAGAGTTTAATCCGTAACGAATATCGTTTCCTTGAATTTTAAAATCAATTTCAGACTGAGCCAAGTCTGGAGCTAAAAGCTTGATGCCAAACAATGGAAGCTCTTGTGTTATTTTCGAGATTTCTTCATGGGGATTTGGTTCAAATTGAGCGTACTTTAAGAGACTCAAATAAAACTGTTGTGGATAATTGAATTTTAAATAAATTGTAATAGCTGCAAGATTCGCATATGAAATCGAATGTGAATTTGATGTAATTAAGTTTTTAAGATAAAAATTATGATCAATGGAATCGACTTCCAAATCAATAGTTTTTTTAATACCTAATTGTTTAAAAGATTTAATTCTTGTAGCTTGCATGTTAAAATATTTTTAAATTCTTCGTTATTTATTTCAGTCTCCCATAACTCTATCATAGTCCAACCCTTTTTGTCAAGAAATTTTTTCTTAGATTTATCTCTTCCAAAGTTTCTTTTTTGTATTTTCCCAGATGGTCCATTTGGATAGAATCGAGGATCTATATGAAAATAAGTTCCTTGGCATTCGATTGCAATTTTAAATTCAGGAAATGCAAAATCTAAAGAAAAATATACTAAATGATATTCTTATTACACATAATTAGCCAATTATTTTCAAGGATATCTTTAATAGGATGCATTTTTAAATCATGCTCACATAAAAACTTATGCTCCATAGAGCATTTGATAGAAACCCCATTCTCCATTTCAAATTCAAAAATTTCTTTTTCATTTTTCACTATATCTAATACTCGAACATAATGATCCTGCTCGTTTTGAATATCGAAAGCTTTTATATAATCTCCATAGTTAATATCTTTCAACATTTTTATTTCTCCCGAATCTAATTCAACCGTCTCTTCTTCAAAAATGCACTTATTAAAACTATAATTTGCAGAGTCTGATGCAACCTTCCAAAAAACATCTCCAACAATTGGATCTAGATCATTTTCTATAATTTTATTTTTAATTTTATCTTGCCAGACAACCATTTGATCAACTTTCTTTTTGCCAATAATTCTTCTAAGCTGTTCAGCTTCATCCAAGCTGAATCCAATTTTCTTACACATTTGAAGTGTTTGTTCTTGGTATAAACATAATCCACCAGTAGATGAAAGCACATCATCAAAGAATGGATGAATAGATTGAAACTCTCCAGTGCGAGAATAGTCTGCATAACGATCAACAAAGTCTAAAGCTCCAGGTCGCGCTAAGGCTACAACAGCAGATAATTCTTGAAGATTTTTCGGAGCTACTTTTTGAGCTACTCGAAAGTTCGTATCAGCTTCAATTTGAAACAATCCCTTGGGACTTTTCAAGATTTGCATCGCTGCATAAATGCTAGGATCTTCAACATTAATGTCGTCCACGTTAATTCCGATCATAGAACAAACATCATGAATTACCGACAGAGTTCTAAGTCCTAAGATGTCGAATTTAACAGTTAATGCTGAGACGCTGTTCATGTCGTATCCAGATACAATAGCATCTTCGCCAGTCTTTTGGATTGGCATAATGTCTGGAAGATTATAAAAACTAATTGCAATTCCTGAAGGATGAACTCCAGTATTCTTATTCAAACCCTCTAGTTTGTTGGCAATGGTATATACTTTTTTGTGAGATAAGGCGAAAGTTTTAAAAACTTCGCTCTCTTCAAAAGCATCTTTTAGCTTGAAAACTTTTCCAAACTTTTTGGGAATAGAATCACTAATGATGTTCACCTCTGTTTCTGACATTTCAGCAACAATTTTTCCACACTCTTTAACACAAAGCTTGCCGCTCAAAGTGTTCATTGTGAGAATTTTAGAAGTTTTTCCTTTGTATTTATTATTAATATATTCAATCACTTCATTTCTGCGCTCATAACTAATGTCATTATCAATGTCTGCGAGAAGAGATCCGTCTAGATAAATCTCTCCTTCGCTTTCAATGATTTTAGCTCTGCTTTTAGAAACAAATCGTTCAAAGAAGAGATCGTATTTGATTGGATCAATGTTTGTAACTGAGATGCAATACAGGACTAAACTGCCTGGAGCACTTCCACGCCCCGCACCCACTGGGATTTTATTCTCATGACAATAGTTGATAACATCCCAATTCAAAAGAATATAATCAATGAATCCTAATTCCTTTAGGATTGACAGTTCCATTGTTAATCTTTCATAATAAACTTGCTTGTTTGGAAGCTCGTCAATTTTTCTCTTCTTAACGCCTTCAAAGCAAAGCTTGCGCAAAAAGTTAAAATTAGAAATGCTTGATTGGCATCCAAGAAGATCGTAGTATTTTTGATCTACACGAATTTCTGGAAGTTTAACCCCCGCTGGAAATGGACTTTTGTAAGGAGAAAAACTAGTAATCATATTTCAATGTCGTAAATTTGTTTGAGGAAAATATCGAAGTTCATTTCAATATCGTAAAGGGCATCGTGCAACTTGCTCTGATCAAATGAGATGCCATAATGCTTGAGCAAGGTCAATTGAGATGTTTTAAGACCCTTCTCTTTAACATGAAGAAGTTTATATTGCCAGCTAGTAAAGTTGCTCTTATCGGGCCAAATATTTTTAAAGATTGCAGCAGCAATTGATTTAGTATCAATGATTCGATCAATGAAAGAGTAGTCTGATTTTAATCCCATTTCTTTTCTCCAGATATTAATCATATAAACATCAAACCCCAGAAGATTCTGCCCAATTATTTTATACTCTGGATTGTAAAGATAAGGCTTTAGCTTATTAAAAACTTCCATTGGATCTTCTGCGAGTCTTTCATATTTCTCCATGGAGAATCCAGTAACTTTAGCAGCACCTTCAGATACTGTTAGATTCGGCCACTTGATAAAGTGACTGTGCTTGGATTTGATTTGTTTGCCTTCTGCAATAATCCACGCAACTTGCCATGGTCTAGACTTTACTAGATTTAGTCCTTCTGTCTCAGTGTCGAGTGCTATATATTTTTGAGAATTATTAAAGCGAAGTAGATTATCGTTCATTAGTTTGTTCTAGATAAGATTCCCAACAAAACTCATCACTTCCGAAGTGATTTAGATTAGGAGAGGACAGTGTAGCTTGGCGACCAAAGGTTCGATTACAAATAATTTTATAAGTTTGAAAAGCTTCTACATCGCACTTATCTTTATAATAAATAGATTTAGTTTTTTGCACTTCAAACTTTTTGCCGTTTTCAGTAAATTTTAAAACTTCTCTTTCCAGAGCATCATCGAATGGAAGATTATTAGACTCTATAAAAAAGACTGGCTTAATATTTCCAAACTCTTGAATGCAGCTTTGAAAGTAAAAATTATTCTGATGAATGAATGAATCATAGAATGGAACAGCTAATTTTAAGTTATCAGTCCATGCTAATTGCAATTGCTCATGAGTAATTTTGCCATTAAAATCAACATAAATTTTAGAGTAGAGACTGTACAAGTCTTTACATCCTTGATCATTTTTAGCAAATGCAATTAATTTATGATTAGATGTTAGACTATCAAGCTGATCGCAGCAGGAGAATCGTAATCCAAAAATCAATTGAATTCCAAGAGCTTGACTGATTCTAAATGCATCGAAAAATCCAACCATGGAATCTTCCACAAGAGTAACTGTTTTTAAATCATTCTCAACAGCAATGGAGAAAATGCTATCTGGTCCATTCTCATGACAATTATTAGGATCATTTAGAGTTAGGATACTGCGTCCAATAGAACAACTGGATTTGAAGAGAGCGAGCATCTTCTATGATAGCACAACTTCGGAACAAGTCAAGAGTGTTTTAGATGCGCGGGACAACCTGCGTAGTATCTCTTCTCAAAAGAATGGTCGCTCTCCACTAGAGATTCACTAAAGTCTTCTTCCAAAAATGATTTAGTAACTTTTCCATCTTTTAAAATGACATAATAATAGAAATCAAACTTCATAGAACAAGCCCACTTGGGATTTCCATCTTTTTTTAATTCTCCTTTGTATTTAGCAAATCCACATTGGAGCGGACCACTAAAAGACTTGTCTGTGGGAAATGGAGAATTTTTAGCAAAATTAGACTTAGCATCAATTTCTGAAAGTTCATCTATGTATTTTTGAATTGAGGTTAGCTGATGCTCGAATCCATCCAAATCATCTTCATTGATTCTATCCATAACTACTGCTCCATCAGATTTTTGCAATAGCTTTTGATCTAGCTCAAACTTTAAAAATAAGAATTCACTAACTCTCTTTTTGAATTCTGGAAACATGTGGCGAACTGCAAGGTTATACATGTAATCCTGCAAGTTATCAGAGATTTCTTTTCCTTTGAACTTCTCTTTGCTACTTTTAAAGTCGCGAATAATTGCTAAGTTTTCATTTTTATATAAAAACAATTTATCAATAAATCCTTTGATCTTATAAGAGATTCCAGCTTTGTCATCTTGACGAACAATTTCAAAGTCTTTCTCTGAAAAAGATTCTGAAATCAATCCATTAGCTCTGCCGTAGAAATCATACTTGAGTCCATTCAAAATCATGATTCTGATAGACTCTAAATTTTCCTCATCAGCAACTTGTAATTTTAAAGCATGTTTTAATACTAATCGTTTGATTGCGCCATGAGAAAATGGATCATTATTATCTATAATATATTGATGAATCTTTTCTCTTCTTGATTTGCCCAGTAGCTCAAAAATGAAGTGACAAACAGTTCCGCGAGAACTGCCATCGTTTCCTTTATCTGGAAGATTTAATTTATACTTACACCAATATAACCAGCTACAACTTTGAAGAGTTTTGATTCTACTTGCAGATAATGTAGTTTTAGGTTCAGTCATAATTTTTAAAAATTTTCATCAAAGACTCTACATCTTTTTGCTTAAAGACTGTTTTATTATTGTGAATGTAGTATTTTAAATTCTCAATATACTTTTTACGATCTATTTCTTGTTTACGCCAAGATTGTAAATTATACTTGTCTTGATGAGCATCTGAAAAATCATTATATGGTTTTGGAGGAAGGCGAATTTCAATCTGATCAAAGTTAAAATATTTGATCAAAGAAAGTAAAATTTTAATTGCTCCATTGTATCCATGATTAATTGAAGATTCAAAGTCATTGTTTGTGGATATAATTATTTTCTTTAGTTGGAAAGAGTTTAAATAACTAATAATTGCGGAACTCACTCCTAGTCCAAAAGTTACAAGGTTATTGGTAATATTGTTTTCGTAAAGAGCCATGCTATCTCCAATACTCTCTACTAAGATCACTTCTTCTTTTTCCTTTATCCAAGAATCTACTGTTTTAGCTGCGGGAATATGTGCTGGATAAATCCAATTTTTTCTCTGACCTAAATGCTTCCATTTGGGAATCTTATCAGCAACATCAATTTTTCTACCGCTAAATCCAATGATTTGAGAGTTATCATTATAAATTGGAAACACCATGCGGCGATACATTTTACCTTCACCAGCAAATCCAGTTTTATAAAATTTGAGAGTTGATTCTTTATAATTCTTCTTAGTATAAAAAGAATAATTAGGAAATAGTTTCTCTAATATTGAGTCTGGGTAGATTCGTTCCATTTCGATTAATTGTTTAGGCTCATAAAAAAAGTCTTCTGATTTATTTAAAGAATCAAGAATCTTGTTGAGTTTTTTTTTATCTCCACAGACTGTTAATTGCAATAGTTTTTCTAGTGGAAAAGATTGAGAACCAGATACAAAATCTGTCCACACTCCAGTATTTTTATAGATTCTAATAGAAGTAGAATTATCTCCTCCTCTATATAGAGCGCTGGTTCTCCAGTGATTTCCAAAATCCATTAGCTTGTAACCAACAGATTCTAGAGTGTTTTTGATTTGATTGGGATCAACGGAAACTTGGCAGGTCATCGTCTTCATCGGTTTCTAATTCTCCATTTGTATCCATTGAATTAGCAATATCACGAAGATCACCTCGCTCGCTAATGGAGAAGTTTTTGAAATCTAAATTGATGAAATTTTTTCTAAGAGCATCTCCAATTCTAATAGGCTCAACTGCTCCAGCAATATCTTGACCAAGATGTCTAGCTTTAACGTTGATGAGTTTATGAGTTCCAAAATTACGACCTTCAGATTCAATTTCATCAGCAGTTTTGTTTCTAAGAATAAACATGTGAGAGCAAAACTGAGTAATTCGATCAGAAAGAGAAACTACACTTTCATCATCAATAACATTAGAGGAGTTTCGGTTGTTTGTAATTCCACTTCTGTTAGATTGAACTGAAGTGATCATGGGAATGATGGGATTTCCATCATACAAGATTTCCTTTTGAACGCACTTTTTAAATTTATCCACCATCTCACCAACAACTTGCCACTCATTCTTTCCTCCTCCAGATTCGGAAGTAGTTTTAATATAGTCAAACGAGAAGATCATTCTATTGCCTCGACCAACTTTTCCATAATAAAAACGCTTGAGAGTTTTAATCATACTATCAACATCCATGCCACCAACATTGTAGTAGTAGAACTGGAGATTTTTAACTTGGCTCCAGACTGATCTAATTTTATCAACCACTTCTTGTCCAGCTTTGCGCCAGTTGCCAGTTTCAATCAAATGCATGGGAACTCCAGAGAGTGCAGCACATTGCCGCATAATGAGTTCTTCTTTGCTCATTTCTCCATTGTCGAAGTGCAATACTGGAATGCTATATTTAACAGCAACCTTGGTACTGTAATCCATGCAAAATTGAGTATTATGAGTAACAATAAACTCATCGATAATATATAAATGTTCGCCATCCTCAATTTCAATACAGCGGCAATCTTCTTTATTTTCTAATTTTTCGATATTAGATATTCTTAGTTTTAGATTAGAGTATTGATAATTTTCTTTACTTAGAGCCAAATCTTTCTTTCTTGGAAGAGAAAATGCATCTTTTGGATTTGGCATTCTAATTCTAACACTATAAGAAATAGCTCCATTGACTTTTTCTCCATCTTTATTTTTATATGTTGAAATTCTTTCGGAGATTTTAGCTTTTCCTCCGAGACTCCAGATCAAGCGCTGGATATCTGTTGATAATTGTTTGCTAGATGTAGAGTAGCTTAATCCTCCATAGCTACATGAATCTCCATTTCTTCCCCTGCTTTTGCTCAAAGTTCCATCTGTATCCATTAAACCTTGCAGAAGATCTAAACGCTGATTAAAAGATCCGTAGAAATACTCTTCTGGAATAAATTTATCATAAGATAATTTACCATAAAGATTTAAATCTTTTAAATGCTCTATGAGTGGATTTTTAAAAGATCCCCCTTTTGAAGTAAAAAATCTATAAGTTTTAGACTGGCTTTTCGAGCTTTCTCTAATTGAAACTTCGCAGTCTTCTTTTAAAAGCTTTTCAATTTTATTAGGAATAAAACTATCAGCTGATTCTATAACAAAACCATCTCTCAAACAGCCATCGCCAATTAAAGCTCCCACAATATATGGATCTAAGAGAAACTCCTTATCTATAGAATTGATTTCAGATACTAATGGAATAAATACTTTTTTACTTTTTTGAGATAGGTCATTAATTATCTTTTGAGTATCAGATACTTCCCAATGATATAATCCTTTATTATTTCTTGTATAAATTTTCCACAAGTGATCTAAACCACAATCGGAGAATCTTCCGTCTTCAAAAGTAACGCGATAGATATCTTTTTGTTGATGATCGAATGTTTTAAGGACTTTTGAAGTTTTGCCATTTGGACATACAATTTCAGATCCAACTAAAATATCTCTCATCTCAACGAATCCATTTGGAGTTAAGACTTTAGTATATAATGGATTCATTTTACCAACGCCACTTCTAGCAACAATCACAGTGATATTGCCAGGGCGAAGAAGAGATCCGTAGATTTGATTTACTTTTTTATGTGGACCCATCATGCCGAATTCCACAACGGGATTGTTTCCCCTCTCCTCAACGAGAGCTTCCATCTCTTCGTAAATATTTTCTGGAGTATCATTTCCTAATTCATATAAATTAATACGAGAATTATAGATTTGATCTGCTTGAGAAATGATGTCTGTGTAAGTTGAATCAGGACTAATGCCCTTCATTTTCTTGGCGACTTCGCGAGCAGACTCGTAGATTTCTCTACGTACTGTGTATTTTTTTAACTCCCTGGCTGTTTTAATTAGGTTTCCTTTGGGAACTTTTCGCATTCCTAAAGATCTAATATAATCAGATGGATTAACATTATCCTCAAAAGATAATCCTAGAGAATTTACTCTCTGAGCAATAATAACCTCGTCAATTCCTTCGCTCTTATCAATAGCTTGTTTGATGATTGAAAAGATTGAAGAGTGTAAATTAGTATTCTCAGAATAAAAATCTCTAGAGTTGATAAAATTAGAAATCTCACAATAATCATCTGGCTCTTTGATTAAAGCTGCAAGTAATTGTTTTTCTAATTCATAATCGTAGATCATATATGTGTATACGAGAGACTATTGATTTTGTCAATGATTGATTTATAGTTCTACTCCAAAATTCAAAAATAACTCTTTATTGAGAACATCTTTGGGGTAAATTTCTATTAAAATTATTTCATTTACTTCGCAAAACTTTAACTTTTTGTCATCTCTTTTTAATTGTTTTAAATATTGAAGTTTATTTCTATGAAAGAATTTAACATATTGAGTATGCTGCAAACCTTGAACTTCAACAGCAACTTTTTTATTGTAATTGTAGAAGTCTAAAGATAAAGCTGTTCCAACAACGCGCATTTCTTCAAAAACTCTATCATTTTGCCAATAAAGTTTTAAAAAGTTTTTAACAGTTGTTTGGAATTTGCTACGGCTATCAACTTCCCAATCAATGAGATACTTCTTGGAATTTTTTAAAAATGATGGATTGCCATTGATGTTTTTAAACTTCATTATTGATGAGCTTCTTAAAATATTTAATTAAGAAAGCTGCAAGTTTAGCATCATTTTCAATAAAAAAGAATAAATTATCAGCACCTTGAATTTTTTCAGGAATTATGATAGCTGTTTCTTCAAGCACTAATTGTCGAAACTCGTCTGAGACGTTAATCCAAGATCCTTTGCGAGAAATGAACTCCCATGCATAAAGCATATCAACGATTTCTTTTTCAATCCAAATTGAATTGCCATTAGTTCTTCCATATTTAATAGGATATGGAATTGTTAAGTTTGTCTTTTCATTGGGAGACTTCTTCACTGTAGCTTTCGCAAAGTGACCAATGATTGGATTATTAATTAAATCAATTTTATCAATGTTGGGGTTTTTGAGAATAAGATCTCCCTTGAATCTTGGTTCAAATTCAAGAATCCAATTTGCAAAGTGAAGTAGTGCATTGCCGCCAGTGGCAGAAGTTTGGCGTACTGGAGCTTTAGAGTATGGATCAAGTTTGATATCTGCTCGAACTTGACTAATGAAAATTGCTAAGTGGCCTCTCTTGCATAGAGAGATTGACATTCGCTTCATAAAGTTGCCAGCAATCACTGCTCCACCAGCAACTTTATTACTATCTTCAAATCCCTTGTCTAAATCTCCTTTAGAGATGAGTCCATCAACAGAGTCTAGGAGGAAAAAGTAGAATTTACTTTCATCATTTTTGCCAACTAGTTGACGCATAGCATCAACAGCAGTTTCATAAATATTTGTTTCAAATACAAAACAAGTTCCATCAACCCATTCTTCAGCAGAGAAGACAAATTTAATTCCTGATCTTTCTCTCATTTGTTTAGATAGGCGACCTTCAGCTTTGATGTAAAAACCTTTTCGATTAACTCCATTATCTAAGAATCCCTTCATGAATGAAAGAGCGCACGATGTTTTTCCAGTTTCATTTGGACCGCAAAATCTATGTAGTCCTGGTCCTAATCCTCCATCTAAATGCAAATCTAACTGAAGCGATCCGCTAGAAACTTTATAGTCAATTTCTTCTTCAAAATTATAGTGATCTTCAGAATTTTGTTTTAGGAATGATCCAAGAACATCAGATGATTTTACAACTTCTTTATCTTTATCTTTAATTTTGCTCATTTAGGAAGTCTTTGATGGTTTTAGTTTTATTAATGATAGATGCATCAGAATCACACTTATCGCCTAGATCATAACTCTCATACCTTGAAGTGTCAACGGTAAAGTTAAAAGCTCTGAACTTTTGATCCAACGTCTCTTTAAGCTTTTCGCTAACTAGATATGCTAAAGAATCAAACTGCTTGTCAAAAGAAGCAACTTCCATGAACTCTTCAGAATATCTCTCGCATAAAATATTCAAAAAGTGCATTTCTCGCATATAAAAAAGGCGCTTATCCTTTGCGGGAATAAGCACCAATCTTATGAGGATTTTCTTTTTGTTGACTTTTTTTTGAGATTTTGGCTTAGTCTTTTTAGCAGGCATTCACCATTATACAACAGTCTTAAAGTTCGTCAAGGTCATTTGATACCATCTTGCTGACTAGATTTTCAAAAGATGTTTTTGGAATCCAGTTTAGTTCTGTGCGAGCTTTTGTAGAATCTCCCCAAAGAAGTTCAACTTCGGCAGGTCGATAAAATTTAGAATTAATTGCTACTAATACTCGTCCGCTATTTTTGTCAATATAATTTTCATTGATTCCCTCTCCATGCCAATACCCACTAATTCCGACTTCCTTAAATGCCAATTCAACAAATTCTCTAATAGAGTGCGTTTCATTAGATGATAAAACATACTCTTTGGGAGATTCTTGATTCAGCATGAGCCAAATTCCCTCTACAAAATCTTCAGCATCACTCCAGTCTCTTTTAGCGTCTAAGTTACCAAGCTCAAGAATATTATAAGGCACTTCATTATTAATAGCATTTTTGATACGAGTAACCGCTTTTGTAATTTTTCTAGTTACAAATTCTTCTCCCCTGCGAGTGCCTTCGTGATTGAATAGCCACCCCTGTACTGCGTAGAGATTATAAGAGTCTCTCCACACCTTAACTAGCTGCCTAGAAGCTGTTTTAGACGCTCCATATGGACTTCTAGGGCGCAGTGGATGAAGTTCGTCTTGAGGACTGTACGATACATCTCCAAACTCTTCTGAAGAACCAGCTTGATAAAATCTACAAGTTGGATGATAGAGCCTTATTGATTCTAAAATATTCAAAGTGGAAGTAGAATTAGTTTCCCATGTTTGTCTTGCAAAATCCCAACTACTACCAACAAAACTTTGAGCAGCCAAGTTAATAAAATAGTCTGGTTTAATTTTTTCAATAATTCTAGCAATAGAATGACTGTCGATAAGATCAAAATTAATTAAATGAAATCTTTCATTATTGATGTGAGAAATATTTTTATGGTTATAGACGCTAAGCCTACGAACGCATCCAAAAATTTCATAATCTGTATTAGCTAAAAGATAATCAACCATGTGACTTCCATCCTGCCCAGTTACGCCAGTAACAATAATTGACTTTTTTTCAGAAGAAAATTTTATTGCCTCTTCAATATTTAAAATATTCATATGATCTATTTTTTTTCCTATATATTTTTCTTTGAGAATTTCCATTTTATTTTAATAAATTAATTAAATTAAGATATTCTTTTATAATAATATTCCAACTAAAATTATCAATAGCATATTTTTTTATTTCTTTTCTCATTTTAATTGATTTTTTTCTATTGCTTTTAATAATATTTTCAATATACTCTATATCATTTATTTTATTTTCAGATATTACATCAATAAATGGTAATGATAAATCTAAATTAGCTGTAGAATATTCTGATATAACTAAACCTAATCCTGCCATTAAAGCCTCTTTAGTAACTAATGGATCAGCTTCTCCATCGCTAAGTAATATTAAATTTGCATAGTTTGTTAAATTAGAATAAAGAAAATCTTTATTCCATTCTCCTAAATAATTAATATTATTACTATCAAACCTATCGTCAGATAAGTTTCCAGCAAAATATAAAGATTTTATATTTTGAAATAAAAATTGGCGTTTTCTATAATCTATTTTAGCTAAATAAATAGATTTATCTTTGCGTTCGCATTCTTCTTTAAATATAAACAAATCTTCTCTTGCTCCATTTGGAGTGATAAATAATCTATCATTTGCAACGCCTAATTTTAAATATGTATTTTTTATATTTTCAGATAAACAAAAGACATAAAAATTTCCATTAATAATTTCATGTAGAATTCCATGATATTCAGGATGCTTTTCATATTGTTCTGTATAAGCGTAGTGAGTAGTCAATGCTTTTCTTTTGCATTGAATGTATGGCATTAAAAATGCATAATCATCATATTGCATATGCACAAAATCAGGATCAAAAGAATTAACTGAATCTACAATTTCTTGAAGATTGTAAGTATTAACTATTTGAACATCGTGTCCATATTTTTTTAAATTCTCAGTATAATCCCAAATTAAAGATTCAACTGCGCCCCAACCAACTGGGGGTATACTCATAAATCCAGGACCGATAATAGATATTTTCATATTAAAAATTTAACTTTTATTTTGTATATAATTTTATAATTTTAAAAGATTTTTTATTTTTTTAATATAAGAATTCATCAAAATACTTTCAAGACCAAAATTATCAATAGCATATTTCCTAATTTCTTGTCTTTTATTTATTGATATTTTTTTATTTTTATCAATTATTTTTTTAATAAAGTCAAGATCATTTATTTTATTTTCAGGTATTATATCAATAAAATCTAAACTTGTATCTAATTCGTGGGCGACCGACTCAGTAATAACCAATCCTAATCCACACATTAAAGCTTCTTTTGGGGCTAATGGTGTAGTATTTTCAATAGAACTAATTAAAATAAAGTTAGAATATTTAGAAATTTCTTGATTCAAAAACTCTCTAGCGACTTCTCCTTTATAATTTTTATAATTATAAAATTTTGAATCAGATATCCTTCCCATAAAATCAATATTTTCAATCTCTTGGATTATATACTGCCTTTTCCTATCAACAATTTGTGAAAAACATAAAGTTTTATCATACTCTGCTTTTTCATAAAAAGAATATGGCTCATGTCTTACGCCTAATTTACTTAAAAATGTATTTTCTTTTTTCGCTCCAAAATTTATAAAAGTATCAATATCTTTTTGAGAGGATGCAAAAATATGAAAATCTTTATTATTAGCAATTTGATTTATAAGTCTATCATATCCATCATTTTGATAATGATTTGGATTATTAATAAATGGATAATGACTTGATATAATTTTTACTTTTGAATGAATGCTATTAATAATATCAATAAATACATCGTAATGAATATGCACTACATCATAATTTCCTGAGTTTACTTTTTGAAGAATTTCAAGTCTAGATGGGCTATTAATAATATCAACATCTATATTATTTTTTATTAAAATATTATAATAATCCCATAACATCATTTCTACAGCCCCCCAAGTATCTGGGGGAATAGGCATAATTCCAGGCGCTACTAAACAAATTTTCATAATATTTTAATCACACTATTCCGCGAGAAGTAAATTCTATTTTATTTTCAGTAAAATAATTAACCCAAGTTAATGCATTATCATATTCAGGCATTCTTGCCCAATCATGCCATTCAACGTGTAATATTTTTATTTTATTAAAAATATTTGATTCCTTCATATCTTTAAGAATTGCATATTCTTCGCCCTCTACATCTAATTTTAAAATTATAGAATTATTTTCAAGATTTAGATATTTAATAAAATCAACTAATCTAATAGTTGGTATTGTTATTTTCTCATACATATCATCAATAAACTCATCAATATTATTAGTTTGTTTATTTCCGCCAATAGTTTGATTTTTATTTGAATCAAAATGAGTACTTACCCCATGCTTAGGTTCTTGTAGCCTGCTCCCACCACCTATAAATCTATCTTCACCATGTAAAATATCGCCTTGAATCATTCCAATACACCTTTCAGCATGGAAAGTTGCAAAACCTGTTTTATCAGATACTGCTAAATTAAAATATATATTGCCATCATTTTTATCTAATAAATCATATACATATGTGTTTGCTTCAAAAGAATATGTCTTTTGAATATCTGTGTGTAAGGATTGAATTTCATGTAATCCTTGTTTGAAATTTGTGCCACAATCAATAAATATGCTCATGATATATTTTAATATACTCATGATATATTTTCTATTAAATTATAATATTTAATACATTTTTCATTATTATGAATTGGTATCAAAGACAATAATAGACTTTTTGTAATTTCTTTAATATCTTTTAAAGTTTCTTGATTAAATTTTAAAATAATATATTTTTCAAATATTAATTTATTTTTATCTATATAATTTTTATCAATTTCTTTATCCATTAATATATGATCATATCCAATTATTGATTGATAGATTTTTGACCAATCATAAAATAGGTCTCCACAAATAGATAATTGATTACCAACTTTTCCCCTCATGTCTATCATTTTTAAATTATTTTTATTATCAATAAGTATATTCGTAAAAACTAAATCTCCATGTATGATGCCAATTTTTCCTTTATTTTGAAATTCATATTCTTTTAAAAATTCTAAAATTTGATTTTTATTTTTTTCGTAATTTTTATAATTTGAAAAATCATAATTTTCTATTCTATTTATAAATTTTTTATAATAATTTAAATATATATTAATATTTTCATCATTGTAGGATTGATGTAATTCATTAATTTTATCAAATAAACTAATTAAAATATTTTCATTTAAACTATTATTTGTATTTAAAAAAGATAATGGTATACCATTAATTTTTTCTAATTTTATAAAATTTTCACCGTAATCAATTAATTTAGGAAATAAATTTTTAGAGCTTTCTGGTATATTTTGATAATAATATTTTTCACCATCTATATTTTTTGAATATTTAATAATAAAATCTTGAAATACTTCAATTTTATTATGATTTCTTGTTTGTGGATGAATATTATAAAATCCAGTTTCCTTTTCTAAATCATCAAAAGGTTTTAATGATAAATCATCAATATAAAAATCAGCATAAGGTTTCCCAAAATAAATTTCATCATAATTTATATTAAATTTTTCAAGAGAATCAATTGTAATTTTTGCAATATCAGCTTGAACTTTTCCAACATTACCTAAATGAGTCTTCATTCTTCTAGCTGTATATATAATTATTGTATGACCAAGAGAATGTAAAAAATTTAAAAAATTTATTGTTTTATTTATTGGTTTAACACTTGTGTAGTCACCTTCTATTTCTGGATATGTAACTAATGTATTATCCAAATCAAAACAAAATCTGCATTTTTTATTATTAATTGTAAAAGTTGATGAAAATGATTTTAATTGATTTGGAGTTCCTAAGCAATTAAATCCTAATACTTCTTCAGAACAAATGCTAATATTTTTATCAATTAAAAATTTATAAATTGATGATATATAAAATTCTTTTTCGTATTTTTTTTCTTTTGAAATTAATTCTATAGAATTTTTTAATAGATTTGCTGTTTCAAAACAGTACGCTCCAACGCAAATATTATCTGAGATTTTTTCTTTTTCTTTAATATCTAAAACTTTTGATTGAGAATCTATTTTTATATATGAATAAATTGGATTTTTATCTAAATCTTTATGATAAAATATTAAATTTGTTTTTTTATTTTTAGCTTCAGTAATAATATCATCATTATAAAAATTATCAGAATCAATAACAATTGTTAAATTTAATAATTCATCTTCAGTCATTTTTTCTAAAGCATGATAAACTGTTTCAGAAGCTCCTGTCGTATTATTTTTAATTGGTATAAATTGAAAATTTAATTTTCTAAATTTATTAATTAGTAAACTTTCAAAATTAAATTTTTTAAATTCATCTCTATATACAATAAAAACTTTATCATTTTTATCTATTTTTAAATTTTCTAATGTCCAATATATTATGGGTTTGCCTAATGATTTAATTAATGGCTTTGGAAGATTATAATTTTCTTCAGAAAATCTTTCACCTATTCCACATATTGGAATTATTATATTCATATTTTATTTAAAAAAATTTACCCTTCTTTGCTCTTTAGTTGATACGTAAGATTCATCAGAACCTAGTGATTTTATAGTATTTATATTATTTATTTGAATGTGATAACCTAATATAACTTCAGGATTAAATTCAATACCTTTATTATAATAATGATCTATATTATTATAGATATCACTATATATATCCATGATTTGACTATTTGATAATGCTAAATGATCATTAATAGCATATGGAGTATGATTGCAATCGCTTTTAATATTTAAAAAATTAAAATTAAAATTATTTAAATCATATTTTTTAGTAAAAAAATAATCAAATCTACATCGTATAACACAATCATATTTAAAATTATTATCTTTTTCATATTGTTTTTTTAATTCATTAGATTTATAAATTGAATAAAACATAGATTGAATATTTTGAGATGGATTGGGATTTTTAGTAGGATGAAAACAATTCCAATTTATTGAATTTTTATAAACTTTATTAAAAATTTTTTCAGACTCTATAACTATTAATTTAGGCGATAATTTTTGAATTATATAATCTATTTTAGATTCAATTATATCAGATGGAGTATCTACTCTATATGATTTATTTTTATTATAATGCCATGTATGTATAAAAAAATCTAAATCATTAAATCCAAACCAAGAAGTTTTAATATTTTCTAAAGTATTTTCTATATCTCTAGTTTGGCCCGAAAGGCAAATCGCGACTTTCATATAATTAAAGTATTATTAACATGCTTTCAACTCTATGAACATATGTATGATGATTTTTTACATACAATAATGATTGTCTTATAAAATCATAATCATTTTTTTTATTCATCGAATCATAAAATAATTCAGAAATATTTGGATTATATATACAATTTCCATCTAATTCTTTATAAACCTCTAATGAGTTAGTGATGCCTAAATGACCATAACTTATATTTTTATATATTCTACATGGAGTATGACCCCAATCAACATGAGCTTTACATCTAACATCAAAACCTAATAAAGATTTTTTGCACAATGCCATATAATCTTTATTAGATAATTGATTATGATTAAAATTATTTATAATAAATTCTATATTATTTTTTCTTGATTCATTTGCAAATTCATTAATTAAATCTATATTTGAATAAATGCCATCTGATGATAATGTACCTAAAAAATATATTTTATTTTCTCTTTCTAAATAAATATCATCTTCATTAATTTCATTTGGCATCAAATTAGTTGCCCAACTAATATATAGCTTATCAAAATCATCAATATTATAATCAACCCTGCCATTTGTTAATCTAATAATTTTATTTGTTGACTCTTCATAATAGCAACCTTTATTTAATTTATTTAATTTATTTTTATCTATTTCATAAATATAATTTGGATGATTAATTTTATTTAAATTATACCTCATATCTATAAATTTACCTACATTATTAACATATTTAGCTGGATTATATGCGCAATGCACATAATATATAGACGTTTTTTCTAATGGGATGTATTTATCTTGATAAGCTTCAACTAAAAAAATACAATTTGAAAAATCAAAATTATCTATTTTTTCATCTGCAAACCAATATGTTTCAAATCCTAAATATTTAAATGCATTATAAAATGATTCCCAAACATATGATATTGTATTTTCAAGGTAACCGTTATTAGGTTTAAACCCCCAAACTATAACTTTATAATTTTTCTTCAATGATTCAAGATTCATTTTATTATTTAATAAATTTTTGAATTATTCCATGAGGATATAAATTAAATGAATTAATTTTTTCAATTAATGCATTATCAAAATGCTGTTCATCGATCCACCAATCTTCAAAAGAGCAGTTTTCCCTTTGAATAAGATTGGGCGGCACTAAAACATCAGAGCAAATTAATTTATAATTTAATTTTGTTAAAAAATCTCTTTGTTTTTCTCTATATTCATCTCCATATAAATAATGATCATGCTCTATAGTTATTATTTTAAATCTATATTCATCATGGGGGAGTTTTGATAAACACTCTAAACTTAAGGTATCTATATCCATTGATAAATAATCAATAGACTGAGGTGCAGATGTTTCTTGAAGTAATTTAAGATAGTCTAATTCTAAAGCATTTTTATTTACATAAAAACATGATCTGCTATTATATGACGAATTCCAATGTTCATTGATTTCTACACATATTCCTTTCCAATTTAAAGTCTCAAAATATGCTGAATTATTAGCGCCATAAGCGCCACAGCTTCCAATATCTAAATAAAATCCATTTTGTTTAAAACCAAACATATTGGCAACAAATTGATCTTGAGATGCATCTGAGTAAAACATTATTTTTTAATATAAAAATGATTGATACCTTGAATATGGTCTAGTTTATAATTTCGCATTTCCATATAGTCCGCATACGATTTTAAATTAAAAAGATTTTCTAAAATGATCAAGGTTGGTTCGATTTTAGATAATCCCTCCATTACCTCTAACTCCCATCCCTCTGTATCTACAGAAAGTATATCTATACTATCAATTTTTGCCTCTTCAATAATAGAATCTAGCTTTCTAGAATTTACTTTTATTTTTGATTTTGGTAAAGAATCAACCCACTCTGGGTTTGAGTTTCTATACGCTTCTTTTATTTCAAAAGAAGAAAATGAGTGATCTGTAACTTCTCCATTATTCACGCATACTATAGTAAAATCAACATTATCTTTGTCATTTTTTCCACAAGCATAAGGATATATTTCATTTTGAGCATCTAAATGATTTTGTATAAAACGAGGATTTGGTTCTACGTGAACTGCTCTCCATCCATTATCTTTAAAATGCTTTGTCATAGACAAAAAAACAGGAGTAGCTGCTCCAATTTCTACAATAGTGCCTTTGTAAGAATAATCTGGGAAATATTTGTCTCTTGCTATTTGATCAGTGTTATCTTCTGCGTAAAAAGTTTTCATAATTAAATTATTTCAAATTTTGGACAAGGAACTATAAATTTACCACCATTTTTTAGAAATTCACTTTCTCTTGCTTTAAATTCATCTATAAAATGCCATGGTAATACTAATAAATAATCTGGCTTTTTATCTCTCATCTCTTGTTCTGAATAAATTGGAATATCTGTAGCAATAGTTCTAAGTCCAAATTTATAAAGACTTCTTTCTGCCGCTCCATCTATTAATGAATTATCAAGCCCAAAATATTGTAAAAGAGTATTTCCTTTTGTTGATGCTCCATATATCCAAATAGATTTACCTTTTGCTTTTTCCTCTTTAATAAAGTTTACGGTTTTTTCTTTTAGATCTTCAATTTTAATAAAAAACTTTTTATAGTAATCAATTGACATTACACCTAAATCTTGTTCATATTTTAGTAGCGATTCAACTCTAAATTTTGCTACATCTCTATATGGAGCAGTTGCAAATGAGCTTGTGTCCGCATTTGATTTTTGTATATAAACTCGGAAAGATCCACCATTAACATCATTTAGTTCACAGTCAACTATTTTAAATCCATTATTCTCAAGTAAATATTTGATAGAGTGTAGATTATAATACATTAGATGTTCATGACAAATATTATCAAAAGCTAATTGCTCGACCATTAATGGCGTATAACTCATTTGCACTACAAATAATCCATCATCTGCTAAAACGCTATTAATATCATTTAAGAATGAAATTGGATCTTCTAAATCATAAAACATTGCAATACAAGTAATTATATCACATTTTCTATTTTTAAAAATACTTTTATTATAAGCTTCTAAAGAAAAATAATCTTGAATAATTTGATTTGCAAATTTAGAGCTTTCTTTAACATATGAATCTTCAACTGGATCAATCCCTAATTTGCTAAAGTTATCTGGAATAAAACTTAATAATGTGCCATCATTACAAGCAATATCTAGCCATAAACTATTTTCATAATTTTTCTTTATATAGATGCAAGAGTCAACTATATTTTTAAGTTGCTTTCTCATTGTATCGTTTGTTCCAGATCTATACCAGTATCTACCGTACATCTTATCTGGATCAACTCCAGATTCAAGTTGTACTAGTCCAGATTTTTTTGACATCATGAGTTTTAGTTCAAATTTTTCCGCTTCTTGATTATTGTTATCAAGAAAATCGGAAACGCATAAATTTCCTAATGTAAAAAGCTCAACTAGTTCGTCATTTGATATTCTACAGTTTGTTTTTTTCATAATATTAACTGATAATATATTTATTTTCTATTAATTCTATTTATTTATTCCTGGAAATTTTGGATATTGATTGATATTTTTTTCTTTATGTATAATTATTTTTTCAATAGGAAGTTCCCAATTTTCTGGATAACAATATGATGATGAAATCGTAATTAATTTATTTTTATTTTTAAATAAGTAAGAATTTAAATGAGATTCATCATGCCATTTTGCTATAATATTATTAGCTAAATCTATTTGTGTATTATTTTTTAATTCAGAAATCATTTTACATATTTCATTAGATGATCCACCCCAAAAACATCCCTGATGATAAATACCTTCATTTTCTAGAGAAATATATGCAGTTGATTGTGGATTTGTCTCAATGTCCCACATTTTACCATATGCATAAATTCCTGGATGCATTACTCCGAATAAACTGCATACAGGAAATTCATTAATATTTTGAATAACTTCTAAATCACAATCAAAATATATAACCATATCATAATCAGTTAAATCTTTCAATACTTTTTCAAAATAATGAAATCTTTTTAACGTGATGAACGGCCAAGGTTCGTGTTGTATTTGATTAAATATTACATTTGAATATTTATCAGACACTGTATCTTTATCAGCAAATACAAAAATATCTTTTGTATTTAATGGTAAAAATTTATCTTGAATAGATTCAATTAATGGATTTAAAAAATCTTTATAATTATTTGTAGCTATTGTTAATATTGCAATTTTTATATTGTTATCCATGATTCGGGTATTAAGTCTTCTAAAAATCCATTTGTATTATTTAAACATATTTCATTTAAATAATTATCTTTAAACCAAATTTTAGGTGCAATTATTTTTTTATTTTGATTTTGATTTAAATAAGCCCCCCACCAACTAAATGTAGAATTTGTAATTATATTATTTTTACATTTACTCATTAAGTATAAATCTTCATAATCTTTATTATTATCTATGAAAATAAATTTATTTAATGATAATTTATTTAAATTATTTTTACACCATTCTATATCATTAGAAAATACAATAAATATTGTATCATTATTAAAATGTTTAATAGCTTCTTTATAATAACAAGCATCATGGATTGGATAGTTTTGAGGAAGCGTTAAGTAATCACCTCTCCTGACATGAAGTGAGCATGTGTTATTTAAATTTAATATATCTTGATATTTTTTATTTAATTCTATATCTTCATAAGAAAATAAAGATAGAATTTCATTTTTAAAATTTAAAAAATATTTTTCGCTATGAAAACATCCTCTAAAAATTAAATCATCATTATATGATGGAATATCGATATACCTATAAGTTTTTTCTTTTAAAATTTTAAAATCTTTATTTGAATCTTTAAAATTTAATTTAGATAAAAAATTACATTTATATGTATTTAAATGAGGATGATTAGTCTGTATATATAAAGATTCAGATAAAAATGGATCTAAATTATTTTTTAATGCATATGCATAAATACAAGCAATTTGAAATAAAATATTACCGAGACCACCAATAATATATGGATAAATATGTTTTTTCATTTATGTATAAAATATACATCCTTTCTATCATTTTCATATTTTTTAAAATTACTAGTAAATGGATCCCCTATTAATAGAGATTTTTCAGATAAAAGATGTCTAAATACATATTGTCCAGTCCACATATCAGAATTAAACTCTGGTGCTCCTAATTTTACTCTTGTTTCACAAAATTTATTTAAAAATGACATTATGTTATCGTAATTCCCGCCAATTACACCCATATTGATTAAGTCCCATCTGCTTGCCATTATAGCAAATAAAACATAATCATCCCATCTAGCTTGCTTATGCAATTCTAAATAATTAAACTCACTAAGAGACATGCTGTCTTTACATACAAATAAATCTGTGCTAGGAAATGAAGAAATTATTTTAGATGGATCTTGAACAACTATGACATCGGATCCATCAGTAAGAAAAATATTATCAAATTTATTTTCTTCTAAAAAATTTCGATAGCAAAAAAATCTCCAATCATTATTAGAGTAATCTGATGGGAATACTTTAATAAATTTAATTTTATTAGTAGTATATCTTTCTAAAAATTCATCAGATAAATTATCGTAAAAAATACGACCCTCAAGACAAAGCTCATTAACTGAGTTATACCAAGACTCAATATATTTAAAATCATTTTGTGCGACACGGCCATCTGCTTGACGACCAATCACCCAACGATCATTAGGATCATTAGGATGCTTCTTGAGAGAGAAGTAAGAAGTAAAAATAACTGACACAACCTATTTTAACTTGCAAATCAACTTCTTCAACACAAATTTTTAAATCAAAAATCTTCAAGGCTTTCTTGAATATCTCTAAGCTCTGGAAGGTGAACAAATAACTCTTCTTGATCTATAAAACCATCATCTAACCATTCCTCTTCATCTTCATCAATATCATCATAATTCTCAGATGCTAAAGAGGATACTGGCTTGCTACTCCAAAATTTGCAACTCCAGTAATTAGCTTTCCATTTTGGACCAATGTTAGTATCGCACTGATGCCTCGCTCTGTAACTCTTACGTCTAGCTGGATCGTCGCGTTTAATTTCCATATTTGGATCGCCAAACTTTACAATTACAACATTTCCTTTATCATTTTTAACATAAACTCCAAATTTTTTATTAGATCCAGTTGGAAGTCTAAATGGTTTATTTAAGGTTTTCTTTTCAGCTTCAGAGTAATCAATATCTGATAAATCAATATTTCCTTCATTAAATAAATCGACTCCAGCTTTGATTAAATCAATTCGGGCAAGATCAAAATCAATAGAATCAAACTTCCAAAAACAGTCTTCTGGCTTTTCTTCATGATATAGTTCTGTTCCAGATGCAACGTCTTGATCAGCACTTCTGTAAGAGTCTTTAACTTTTTCACCACGAAGCATTTTTAAAAACATATTCACTCTAGCCATAGCCCAACTACTTCTAGTTTGACCTGGACGATGAGATAAAGAAAACGCTCCAAGACCTCTTCTATAGATTTTCTTTAGTTGAGATAGAGAGACTTTCTTACTATGATTTTCATTATGAGATCTTACTTTTTCCTGCAAAGAATTTATGATTTTTTCAGCAAATTCAATTTTCCCACCATCTTCTCCAGCTGATCCTTTAGGATTTTTAGACGATCCTTTTTTGCGATCACTTGGAGCAGATGGAGTTTGTGCGGCACTTTTTGGTCCAGATCTTTTTGCTGATTCTGAAGAGTCGAAGAGTTGTTTAATTCTATCTGAAAAATCTATTTCCATAAATAATAATACACTTTTTTTTAATAATTTGACTGGAATTATGCTTGGCATGATTCGCAATTGAGAATAGAGCGAGCTAGTTCTTGCGCTGGATTAGCGCTCTTTTGATAATACAAGCCTTTGATTCCTTGTTCCCATGCAAAAATCATAAGTTGATTAACTTCTTTGGCAGATGCTGAAGGAGGAATCATGATGTTTAAGCTTTGACCTTGGTCAATGTATTTTTGACGTTGAGAGGCTTGAATGATAATTTCTTTCTGAGAGATTTCTCCAAAAGTTTTAAAAGTAGCTTTTTCATTTTCAGACAAGAAATCTAAATGAGCAACAGATCCTCCTCGAATTAAAATAGATTTCCAAACTTCTGCGGAGTTTTGATTTTTTTCAATTAGCAATTTTTCTAAATAGGGATTTTGATAAGAGAAATCGCCCTTAGCTAATCCTTTAACAAAGTAATTGCCATTTAAAGGTTCAATGCCCTGAGAGACTTGACCAAGAATAAAGCTTGAGCTTACTGTTGGAGCTACAGCTATTGTAGTCACATTACGACGACCATATCCTTCAAGTAATGCTGGTTCTCCATAGATTTCAGCTAATTTCTCAGTAGCCACATCGGCGCGATTTCTGATTGTTTTCCAAATTTGGTTATTTAAAATTTTAGCATCCATTGATTCAAAAGGAATCATTTTAGACTGAAGTAGTGAATGCCAACCAAGAACTCCAATACCAAGCGCTCTCTGATTGATTGCAAAGTTGCGAGCATGACTCATGAATGCCATGTTTTCAGTTTTATTAATAAACTCTGTCATGACAGCATCCAAGAAAAATACCATTGTTTCAACAGCATCAGTATCTTTCCACTCTTCCCACTTATCCAGATTCAGAGATGACAAATTACAAACAAAAGATTCTGTTGGAGAATCAGCAAGCATTATTTCATTACAGTTGTGAGTAACAACTCCATTGCAGATCCAGTGATGAGATTTTGATTCTACTGTGCAACAATAGACATCCTCTTGCCCAATATTAGAAATAGATGAAACTTTATAGAATTTTTTAGTATTATCTCTATATTCACGATCCTCTAGAATAATATTTTTTCTATCAAGAAATTTAGTATTTTTATTAAAAACTAATGCATCATTTTTATTTCCAATAATTAATCTCCAAGCAGTTTTAGTTTTATACATTTTGTTTCCTCCATGTCCATCAGGAAGTAACGACTCACAACTTTCTCTTAAAAGGCGAATTGATGATTGCATTCCAAGATTTGCTAAAATAATTTGCACTTCTTCTAGAAATTCTTTGTTAATTGAAGCTAGTGAAATTTGAAGTGGTTCTCCAGATGATTTAGATTTAAACACAGTTCCGTCTGCATAGTAAAGACCTCTAATGTATTGCCATAGCGTTTCTTCATTGGACGACCAGATCCATTCTGGAACGTATCCTTTTTCAAAATTCAATGCTTTTTTAAGTGCTTTACTAGATAGTCTTTTTTTCTCATGAGACCCTTCAGCAACAACACAGTTGCAAAAACTAGCGTTTTGATAAACTCTATTATTATAGAGAGAAATTTGAGTTTTATATTTATCAGATACGAAATCATGAGCATTTTGAACTTCTTCAATTAAATCAAAATCATTTCTCCAAATATCAATCATAATATAATCTTTATGTTGAGTTCCATCAGCTTGATATAAACCAAGAAGAAATGCTTCTTTGGTCATATCATTATTTCCAAAAATTCCCTTATTTGTTTGAACCGCAACAGAATCTCCAATTTTTAAATCGTGACATGCTATATCCCCATCTTTTGTAGAAACTTTATGATAGGATGTAATTTTATGCGACATTCCATTCTCAAGTTTAATTTCAAAAACATCAGCATCTTTCTCAACTAATTTCATTTTTGATGCTTTTACTTCTTTTTCATTATCAAAAAGAATTAACTCATCTCCATTTTCATAGAGTTCTTTTGCCGTTAAAATTCCAAAATTAGAAATAACCCTTTGATCTCCAGTGACGCAAAGATTTGAATGACTGATTTTTAAATTTTTATCTTTATAAACTTGAGGGGCTTGATCATTAGCGTTATCAGAGAAAAAGATGTATGGATATCCGCTTTCAAATCTCTTTTGAATCACAAGACCCCAGATTCTTCTATTTTCTTTATTGCCATCAATCATGTCCTGCATCCACTTATTAGTGACGCAGACTCCAATTGAGAGTTCTTGAATATCATTTCCTTCTGATTTAATTTTTAAAAATTCTTCGATATCACCATGATCAATTGGAAGATATATTGCACAAGCTCCTCTTCTCGTATTTCCCTGAGAGACAACAGTCATCATCTTATCGTAGAGTTCCATAAAATGAACTGAACCTGTTGATTCTCCACCAGATGAAATTTTAGATCCTCTAGGACGAACATTGCCAAAAAATGCGCTAGTGCCTCCCCCAGATTTTGTCATCATGCTGATTTCAGCAAGTTTATGACCAGTAATAGACTCGATAGAATCTTCTAGATAAGTTCCAAAACAAGAAATTGGAAGACCTCTTTTTCTGCCAAAGTTTGACCAATTAGGAGATGATAATGAATAAAATCCACGCTCAAGATAGTCTGCGAACTTCTCAGCAAAACTTTTGCATTTGAGGTAATCATTAACTTTAGTAATACAATCCTCGCTTACAGATAAAAGACTTTCTGCTGTTTGTGCAACATCAGATATTCTCTGCTCAGCAGTTTCGCCGTCCATCAAATAACCGCTGCTTAAAAATTTGCGAGAATCTGCATTGAGCCAGTAAATATTTTTTTCCATGTTAATTATATTATATTATTTATTAAATCTATATTTTTTTAGAATAAATCGCTTTACCTAGATGATTAAACGATAATATTTTTCTTATACCATTCATAAGTTTTTTCAATACCTTCACAGAGATTAATTTTAGGCTGCCAACCAAAGGATTTAATTTTATCTATATTTAAAACTTTTCTTGGAGTTCCATTTGGTTTTGTTGTATCCCAGTTAATATCACGATCATAACCAACGATATTGGCAATTATCCCTGCCAGTTGTTTAATCATTATGTCCTCACCAGTTCCAATATTAATATGTCCCATTTCATCGTAGTTCTGCATACAAATATAACATGCATCTGCCAAATCATCAACGTGTAAAAACTCACGCATTGTAGAACCATCTCCCCAAAGCTTCACTTCACAGTGTTTGCTATAGTTAAGGGCATTGTGAAACTTTGAAATCATTGCAGGAAGAACATGTGATGTTTCTAAATCAAAATTATCATTAGGACCGTAAAGATTTGTTGGCATCAAAGAAATAGCATTAAATCCATACTGCTGACGATATGCTTCACATAGTTTAATTCCAGCAATCTTTGCAATTGCATAGGCATCATTCGTAGGCTCCAGAGCGCCAGTCATCAACTGATCTTCTGTGATTGGTTGAGTGGCAAGTCTTGGATAGATGCAGGAAGAACCAAGAAACAGAAGTTTTTTAACTCCAAAATTATAGGCATTATGAATAATATTATTCTGAATCATCAAATTTTCATAAAGAAAATCTGCTTTGTAATTATTGTTTGCAATAATACCACCAACCTTGGCAGCGGCAACAAACACGTAATCAGGTTTTACTCTACTAAAGAAATATTTAGTTTCTTTGGAATTTGTGAAATCAACCAAATCGCGAGTTCCAGCAACGATATTATTATATCCTTTTTCTTTTAATTTTCTTATGATTGCAGATCCAACCATTCCCTTAGCTCCCGCAATCAGGATTTTACTTTTACTGTCCATGAACATACTTTTCTATGTTAGTTATAATGTCTTATTAATAAATCTCCAGTTTTTTAGAATAAATCATTTTCATCAAAACTCTTATTATCTTTAGAATACTCTACTGGAGTACTGTAAAAGAAATCAGACGCTGTATTTCCGTATAAACTCTCATCAAACCATTTTGTTTTTGCAAGAAGTTCGTCATCAATTGAAAAAGCCTTCTTGAATCCAATCAAACCGAAAGATTCATTGATTCTATTTTTCACAAATTCTTTAAGAATTGAGGCAGATAATAAGTCTTCTTCGGCTCCATTAACAATCCAATCAATAATTTTAGACTCTGCAACTAAAGCTTCTTGAGCTTCGTGCAAAATTCTCCCTTCTAGTTCAGCATCAAATAATTCTGGGAACTCTTTTCTAATATCATTGATGATTTGAATTCCAATAAGACCATGAATCATCTCTTCATTTTTAGTATATCTAACTTGCTGATTAGTATCTTTTAGTAAGTTATTTTTACCAAACCAGTTAATAACATAAAACTGACTGAATAACGAAGCATTTTCGACAAAGAGAGTGAACAAAATGATGCTATAAAGAAATTGTTTTTTAGAATCTTTATAATAGCGATGAGTATACTTTTTCAAATACTTCACTCTTCCTTGAATCCAATCAAGTTTGAGATTCTCCTCAAACACATCATTTAAATCAAGTATTGTTAGTAGTGCTTCATAAGCATTATTATGAACAACTTCTGTATTTGCCATTACAAAACCAAGATCTTGAATGGCTGGATGAGGAAGATTATCTCCTAATTTTGCCCAAAATGTTTTAACGGCAACTTCAATTTGCCCAATCGCAGACAATGTGCGAATGATGATTTCCCTATCTCTCTCGCTCAATGAGACTTTAAAATCTTGAACGTCCGATTTAAAATTCCACCTTTTATGAGACCACGCATTGTTATGCATAGCATCAATAAATTGCTCTGTCCAGGGATAAAGGTTGGGTTTTCTAGATACTTGTTCGTCAAAAATACTCATGGCTAATATCTTACACCATAGTCTAGAAATCAAGAATAGCAAATGGAATTTTTCTTTAAATTTTGCCCTTGACAACTAAAAAAACAATGCAACCTTATTCAACTCCTTTTCGCCATAGCAATGCCAGTTGAATATGCAGATGCTCTGAATAATTAATTTGCTTCGCAAATTAATTAAAGATTTTTGAAAAAAATCTTTATCTCAGTGCATTTGCACTTGACAGTACAAAATATCTGTATATAATACTGAGCGTAGCGAAGTATTAACGAGCGGAGCGAGTTTGAATTGAAAACGAAACGCTATCCAACTACGTAGTAAAACATTTTACTTTATGTATAAATTTTATTTGACAGATCATAATTCTATGCTTAATTGCCTTAATGAATGATAAACAGCAAGAATATTTATGCTCAAGTGCTAACTGGGAGGTATCAGTATCAGCAAAATCTGCTGAAGAAGCTGCGTCGTTAGCTGTGCAAAAAATAGTTGATTCTGCAAAAGTTGTAAACTTTCCAATTGGAGCTATGATTGTAGTGATTCCAATTACTAAAGATTTAGAGAATTTACATATGATTTATGCGCCAAAAATTTTAGCAGATATTGGTCTTCATGAATTCTCATCAGATTTAATTAAATTTATAAATGAATAAACTTAAAGTTAATAACATTTCTTTGATTAGTTCTCCATCAAATGGAGATGTTGGCTATGATATTTTTGCAAACTCAGAACCAAATATTGTTGGAAAATGCAATGAATCGAGTGGATATACTCACATTGATTATATTGAATATGATTCTGGTTTAATCATTGATCCTAGTTCTGAGTTTCACACTCTACTTTTCCCAAGATCTTCAATCTCTACCAAGAATTTAATTTTATGCAATAGTGTTGGAGTTATTGATTCTAGCTACAGAGGAACTATCAAAGTAAGATTCAAGTATCTTGCATCTCCAGAAGATATTAATAATCTTGGAAGATTTAGTGCTAGTCATGCTGTTTTTATTAATCCAGATTCTATTTATAAAAAGGGAGATAAAATTGCACAATTAGTTTTTCAAAAATCAAACTTTATGCAGCTTGAACAATGCGATTCGTTTAGTGAAACATTAAGAGGGGAGGGATGCTTTGGCAGCACAGGAGTATGAACGATAGAATTATTGGAATTTGTGGACCAGCTAGAAGTGGTAAAGATACCCTAGCCGACAGCTTCATCGAAATTTTTAAAGAGTATAAAGTTAAAACTCAAAAACTATCTTTTGCTAAAGAATTAAAATATGAATGTAAAAGTTTTGTTAAGAAAACTTTAGGCATTGACATTTTTACAGAAGTTACAGAAGAAAAAGATATTATTCGGCCACTTTTGGTAACATGGGGAACTCATGTAAGGCGCAAACTAAATGATAACGTTTGGATTGAGGCTCTTGAAAAAAGAATGCATTCTAACAAAATAGTAATCATTAGCGATGTTCGATTTGAGAATGAATTTAATTGGATCAAACAGCAAGGTGGAAAGATTGTGTTTGTTAATCGAACTCTTCCAGATGGAACTTTAGTTCCTAATGCAAATGAAGAAGAAGAAAAAAACAATTCTTTATTGCAGCAAAATGCTGATTCAGCTTTTACATGGCATACCATGAATGATGAAAGATGGATTCAAGCTATTGCTCACTCAATTTTAACAGGGATTGTTCCTAAAGATTGGATTAACCGTGGACTCTGATTTATCTCTCATCAATAAAATTAAAGAAAATCGCGATGATGAAAGTCTAAAAGAACTCATCAATCGACATTCTGGAATTTATTTAGAAATGGTTAATCGTGTTATTCCAGACTATTCTGGCATTGTTAATAAACACGATGTTTTGCTAGAAAAAGACTTTACAATCTATTGTGCAGCTTTAAAATATGAGCCAGATAGAAACACTAAATTCTCTACTCACCTGGCAAATGAAACAAGATGGAAATGCTTGAATCTTTATAATAAAAATAAAAAGATGATGGAAGAGCCTCTTGATAAAATTATTTCAGAACCTTTTTGCGAAGACTTTACAAAGTCTATTCACAAGCAAGAACTCATTCAAAGCATTCTTGATTATTCGAAAAAATATCCTGATTCAAGAGTAAGAAAAATTATTGACATGAGATATAACTCCATGTATAATAAGGTCATTCCTTGGAAATTGATTGCTAAAGAACTTGGAATGAGCATTCAGGGATGCATAGATATTCACAATAAATTCATTATCAAAGCTAAAAAAGAACTAAATTATGTACAATAAAATCATCGGAATCGGTCATCTAGTAAAAGATCCAGAATCTCGCACAATCTCTACTGGCAAGCAAGTTTGCACATTTAGAGTTTGTATTTCAGACTCTCAATCAAAAAATAAATGCTTTATTGATTGTGAGTGTTGGGATAAACTCGCTGAAATTTGCACTCAATTCTTAAAGAAAGGAAAAGAGATTATGATTGAAGGCGAGCTTTGCATGTCATCTTGGACTGGAAAAGATGGAACTACTCAAACTAAACCATATATTCGCGCTGAAAAAGTTAAATTTATGAATTCAGCACCAAAACCAGATACTGGGGCTAATAGTGATGAATCTGCAACTCAAACGGTTAAGAAGTCAAACTCTAAACCGCAAGAATCAAACCAATTCGAATCTGAAGACATTCCATTCTAATGAAACTCTTAGTACAAGCTGCTCTTAACACCTTAAGTTTTGGAAATGTTAGCATCAACATTCTTAAAGAATTTTTTAATAAAAATATTGACATCGGTTTGTTTCCTTTTGGGAATGTTGATTTGTCAGCTTTCAACTTATCGAATGAATTTAAAGAATTTCTTCAAAAGTCTATCAATCAAAGATTTGATGCCTTAAAAAAAGATGTTCCAGCATTTAAGCTGTGGCATTTAAATAGCTCTGATGATCGTAAGAATCCTAATCAAAATCTTTTAACATTCTACGAGTGCAGCGAGCCAACAAAAACTGAAGTATCTATTGCGCAAGCTCAAGATAAAATCTTTTTTAGTTCTACTTATGCTCAAAATAAATTCATTGATCTTGGATGTGAAAATACTAGTTTTGTGCCTATGGGTTTCGATCCTGATCTTCACATCACAAATAAAAAGTATTTAGATGTAGTTCATTTTGGCTTGATGGGTAAATTTGAGCATCGAAAGCATACTCAAAAAATCATTAAAACTTGGCTGAAGAAATATGGAAACAATAATGACTATCAGCTATCTTGCTGTGTTACTAATCCATTTTTTAAACCAGAACAAATGCAAGCTATTATTGGCAATTTGTTAGAGGGGAAAAGATACACTAATATTAATTTTCTTCCTTACTTGCAAACAAATCATGAAGTTAATGAGTTTTTAAATGCTATTGACATTGATTTGACAGGCTTAAGTGGCGCTGAAGGTTGGAATTTACCAGCATTTAATGCTACTTGCTTGGGTAAATGGTCAATTGTTTTGAATGAAACATCTCATAAAGATTGGGCAACATCTGAAAATTCTATTTTAGTTGAATCAGATGGTAGAATTCCAGCACATGATGGAGTTTTCTTTTTGCAGGGGCAGGAATTTAATCAAGGGGAGTTTTACTCTTGGAGTGAAGAATCTGTTATGCAAGCTATGGACTCTGCAATTAAAAAATATCGAGTTTCTAATATTGCTGGAATTGAACTTGGCAAAAAACTCTCTTATAAAAATACAACAGAAATTATTTTAGACAAAGTTTTCTCTTGATTTCTAATTTAAATTATATTAATATATTATATGACAGAAAATAAAACTACAAACTATTTAAATAGTCTTTTATATACAGATGGAAGCTGCTGTTTTAATGGGGATTTTAAGATTAACACTCTTGAAGATTATTATGAAGCTATTATGATTGTTCCTGGCTCTGAAAAAACAGAAATTAGCATCACTGCTTCTAATAATCTTCTTGATGTAGTAAGCTCTAATGCTTCTTATCCTTATAAATATCAGATTAAGCTTTATAAAACAGTTGATATTGAAAAGATTTCATCTTCTCTAGATAAGGGAGTCTTGAAAATTAAACTTCCTAAACTAAAAGCTCAAGTTGCTGATAGGATTAGAATTCCAGTATCTTAAAAAGATAAAAATAGAATAAATAAAAAACAGGTAGTGAAAACTACCTGTTTTTTTATTATATAATTATTAAATCTTTTGCTGACACTTTATTCGTGGATATTTTGATGGGGGATGGCCATATTTATGTTAAAAATAATATTTTTCAATTTGGAATAATGAGTTCTAAGTTATTCTGTGAAGGATTAAAACTTCATTTTGAAAAAAAGGTTTTATATTTCATTGGGATTCACCTTGTTCAAAAGCTTCTAGAATAAGGTGTTGTTCAAAAAAGACTATAATTAATTTAAGAAATTATCTATATGATAATTCTGGAATTTTTCTATTAAGAAAGTACAATAAAATAAAGGAGGTTTAATTGCCAATCTATATTTACCACAATGAATCAACAAATGAATATCGCGAAATTCTTCAAGGTATGAATGAAACTCACGAATATTTTGGAGAAACAGATGAATTTAATGAGTCTTGGCAGCGTGTTTTTACTATTCCTAATGCATCTATTGATACTCACATTGATCCATTTAGCTCTACTCAATTTGTGGACCGTACAGGCTCTAAGAAGGGTTCCTATGGGGATATGCTTGACTATAGTTCAGAGATGAGCCAGAGACGCGCAGATCAAGCGGGAGGAGTTGATCCTGTAAAAGAGAAGTACTTTAAGGACTATTCAAAAAAGAGAAAAGGAGCTAAACACTTTGAACAAATGAAAACATTTGAGAGCAAAGGAGTTGATGTTAAGTATTAAAAAGTAGATAAGAAAATTCTTCCCCACCCACTTCCAGCAGTTCCAGTGCAAATATAAAGACCAGATCCACTAACTGCCATTTCTCCAAATTTTCCAGTTTGAGTGGAAAGTCCAGCAAATTTTGGAAGAGAGAAGTAAGTTCCACTAGCAAAATCTAATGTGCAAGCATATGGTGCTCTGGAAGAGTGAGTTCTATCTTGACCATCAGCTATGACTGTAGATCCAGTATGAGATTTTGGAATTTGAGCGCTTCTTCCTCCTAAAATACTTGAGTACTCTCCACTATTAAAGTGATTTGTTCCCCCTAAAATACATGAGTAATTTCCACTAATACTATTTCCAGATCCGCCACCAATGAATGAATATTCGCCACCACTAATTTGATTAGCATATCCTCCTAATATTGAAGAGTAAACTCCACTAGAACTATTCATCGATCCTGCTCCTATAATGCTATAATTTCCATATTTAATAGTATTGCTATCGCCACCTAAAATTGTAGAATAATCTCCACTAACTATATTTCCATATCCAGCACCAATAAAAGAATAAGTAGATGTAGCTTCATTAGCGGCACCACCAGCTATTGTTGAGCTTTCTCCAGAAATTTTATTAAATGTTCCTCCTATAATAGATGAATAATCTTTTTTAATTTCATTAAGACCTCCACCACCAATTATAGAATAATTTCCAGTTATTTTATTAGAATTTCCACCACCAATTGTAGAATAATTTCCAGTTATTTTATTAGAATTTCCTGCTCCAATTGATGAATTAGTTCCACTAATCATGTTACCAGATCCACCTAATATACTCGAATATCTTCCAGACGCACTATTATTTATACCGCCAAAAATTGATGAATAATCGCTATTTTTAATAATAGTATTTTGAGTTCCACCTCCAACTATAGAATAATTAGAAGAAACTGTATTAATTGTTCCGCCAATAATATTAGAATATGATCCACTAGCCGTATTATTTGCGCCTCCACCAATTAATGAATAATCCCCAAATGCATAATTTTGAAAACCATTAAATATTGAAGAGTAAATTCCATTTGATTTACTTTCAAATCCATTTGCTATGATAGAATAATCTCCTATAGATTGGTTTGTTTCACCATTTAATACTGTTGAATAAAGTCCAGACGATGTATTTCCATTTCCAGCCCCAATAAATGAATTATTTCCAATACTAATATTATTTTGTCCACATCCAATAAATGAATAATTTCCACTAGCTTTATTATTATATCCAGCTGATACTGATGCGTAATTTCCACTAGCATAATTTTGATATCCTCCATTTACGCTAGAATATAATCCTTTTGCATAATTAGTCCATCCACCACCTACTGAGGCGTAATTTCCACTAGCTGTATTTTTATAGCCTCCTAAAACTGAAGCTCCAACTCCTATGGTAGCATTTTGATATCCAGCCCCAATGAAAGCGTACTGACCACTAGTAGAATTTTGATATCCTCCAACAGCAGATGAATAGTCTCCATTAGCAATATTACCATTTCCAGCACCTACAAAAGCATTAGCGCCAGTAGCAATATTATTTTGCCCGCCACCAATAAAAGAATACGCCCCATTTGATTTATTATTCTGCCCTCCACCAACAGAAGCATTAGCTCCATAAGTAGTATTAGATGTTCCTCCTCCAATAAAAGAATAAGAATTAGTTGTTGAATTTCCTGTTCCGCCAGCGATTGTTGAGTGATTTCCAGATGCAGTATTATTTTCTCCACCGCCAATTGTTGAATAAAGTCCTGCTGTAGTATTTAGATTTCCAGCACTAATACTAGAGCCAATACTACTAGCAATATTATTAGCTCCTCCTCCGATAAATGAATAATCTGCATTAATAGTATTTGCTGCGCCTCCTGCAATTATCGAATAATTTGCATTAATAGTATTAGAATCTCCTCCTGCAATTAAAGAACTAGTAATAGTATTCTGAATATTATTACTAGTACCCCCTCCAATATAACAATAATCTGATGATGATGCAATTGTATTACTAGCTCCACATGAAATATATGATGCTGGATTACTAGAGCTATTCCCATTTGCAGTATTAACTATTTGATCAGTGAAAGTTTTTATTCCAGCAATAGTTTGATTTCCAGTTGTGACCACAACATTTGATGTGTTGATGTTAATTTGATCTGCTGAAACTGTTATTCCGTAACCCGTTCCAATATTAAATGTAAGATCCCCAGTTAATTGTCCTCCTCCAACTAATCCGCTACCAGCACTTAGGTTTCTATCTGCGCGAACTGCATGACTAGTAGTGGAGGCTTGAGTGTTTAAAGATAATGCTGAATCAAATGTTTTAAGTCCGCTAATAGTTTGATTTCCAGTTTTAGCAACAACTCCTCCCGATTCCCAATCAACTGGATTATTACCACCAAGAGTGATTGCATTAGCGCCACTTTGATTTAAAACAAATGGATATGTTGCACTGACTTGTGTTGGACCTAAGTTCATAATAATTTTTACACGTTTATTCTAAAGATTGCCAATTAATATTTATACTTGACCATATATTAGATATAGCACTCCAAATAGATGGAAACTTTGTGGTTTTTCTATCAATGTAAAATCCAGCTGAATCATTTGTTTCTACTGAAAATGATGCTGTAAAATTTAAAACATCATTCACAGTCATTGAATAATTAAAATTATCAAGTTTAGCATTTGTTATGCTATAAAATCCAGTAGCTAATTTTGATGAGTCTGAAAATGATATATCAAAATTATAACCACTTTCATTGTATAGCATTCCACTTAAAAATCCGCTAGAGAATCCAGAAACTTGTGCGGATAAATTTACTGATCCATTAATTGGATACTCTAGTTTTCTATTATAAACGTAATTGCTTCCTAGTCCATAAAGTGGAGTTCTTGGAAGATCAAAATTTAAAGATAAATTTTGTAATATAGGTTTTGATGCAGCCGATAAAGCGACTCCTCCAACTTGTAAATTTTGCAGAGAGAATGTGCAATAAGATGGAATTGTAACTGGAGGATCATATTCTGTTTTACCATTATCCTGTCCAGTAATATAACTTCCAGTTAGAGAAGAATAAAATCCAGATAAATTCAATGAACCAGCATTAATTGAATTTCCACTAATGCTATTAATAGCTGGAATAGTGATTGAGTTTCCAGTTAAAACATCAAATTTCATATTAGAAGCTTCAAATCCAACTGAAACTTTTGGTATTTCATTCAAATTAAAAGATACGCTATATTTATTTAAATAACAATTTCCAAAAGATAAAACATTAAATCCACTATAACTAGTGTTTGTGATGATTGGATTTTTAGGCTTTTCAAATGCATCTCTAAGATCTTCTGGATCAACAACAATATAAAAATTATTATTAGTATTTTTTATATTAGTAAATGCTCCTAAATTAGAAGCAGTTTTTGTCTGAAAATTCATTGCTAGCTCATTGCTAATATAGGGCGATAAATAATAATCAAAAGATAGTTCTATATTTGGCGCTCTTACTAGATCATTGACAGAGTAGTTTTGTCTTCCAATCTGTTTTAATTTTTGCCTCTCATTGCTAACTGAAAAATTGCAATTCTGAACCAATGAAAATAATCGTCCAGAATCATTACCAGTCTTCCACGCTGGAGACTGACCAATAGCTACAAATGCTGAATTGCTTTTTAAAATTGTTTTATTCATGAGCCTGTTGGTACTATTCCTAATGGATCTTCAATTAATGAAACTTCTAAATCGTGAGAATCAGCATAATTCCAAGTGTGACTCCAAGACGGCGAATAGAATACTTTCAATTTATTATACACTGATGGAGGATCACTGTAGAATCTGCGATATCCGCCTTTATTTTCTAAAAAATGAAGAATAGCTTTAGCTTTTTTAGTAGAAGCTTTCTCAAACTTATAAGAAAAATCTGTTGTTGCTATGTTTGTTCTAGTTTTCATTCGCTGAACAAATGAATTTTTAAATTCAATTTTATCTACCTTTAATGCTACTTCATTTTGAAGTCCAACATCTGGTTCAAAAAAGAAATATTTTGTCCATTTTGTTGCGCTTCCAGTTGGTCCATCAAGACTACGGTTTGTTCCTGTATGATTTCCAGAACAATAGTAATAATTATCTAATTTATTTGAAGAGACGCCAGAATAAACTATATCATATTTTTCATAATATTTCCCCGACTGCCAAGTTGTTAGAGGAGAGTTTACAAATGTCATTCCAGACCAGTTCAGTAAATTTGGAGCTTCATTAACTTGAAAAGCTAAATTAACCTCATAATGATTTTTATTTATATGATTTATAGAATAGTTATCAATTACTCCAGAAATTGTTTTATAAAAACTAGATGGATCTGAAAATGGAAGCAAATCTGTGCCATTTTTGCTTTCAACATAGTTGATTAGTTGTTTGGAATTAGTTTCATTCAATTGATATTTTAATTGATATTCAGCATTTAAACTATTAATAGACAAAGGAATTAAATTATAATATCCATTGTGAGTTTCATATGAATAGTATGTGCTTTTAAAATTAATTCTAGATCCGTAGCTTGGATTAAAAACTAAACTAGTAATTGCAGTGACTCCACTAATATTAGAATCTCTATTATAAAAAGCACTCATGAATGACCAATATAGTTTAATGTTAATTTTACACCACCATCAGCACTGCTAGACAAACTTTCGCCAACTAATGATGCTTTTGGTATAGTTAATGTTTGAATAGTATTAGTTAATGTTTTATCTTTAATAGAGAAAGAAACTGTTTTATTTTCGCGAGCAGATAAAAAATTAAAAGAATTTTGCAAAAAAGCATCGTCAACATCAATTTGCACAGATGCTGAGTATTCAATATTTTTAAAAGTAACTACTTCAAATGGATATTTACTTCCTATAGTATAAATTGGCTTTCTAGTTATTTTTATAGAGTAATCAAAACCAACTACTCTATTAGTTGTTGAATTGTCGCAAGATAAAGATATGCTTCCTTGATTTGGAATAGAAATTGCAGGAGGTTCAAAAGTATATGATGGCACTGCTTGACTTGTGAGTTCATCAAAAATAATAAAATTACTAGATACTTTTGGTATAGATCCAACCGCGCAATTAACCATGTACTCTGTTAAATATCCTGAAGAAAAACCATAAGCTTGATTATTATTAGTAAAATGAATTTTTCCATTAATTGCTGGAGATCCCGTATACTGTAAAATTGGATCAATATAAATTAAACTTCTACTAATTGATAATTGAGCAGATGTTGGGCCATTAATTGTGGTGAATGAAGATTCTCTTCCAAGAATTTTAGAATTATTAGATGGATTACTATACGACAAATCAAGACTATCAATGCCCAAAATTTCTCGATCATTAATAGAAAATCTATTTTCGTAGTTGCTAGTAGAATTAAACATGTTACATTCCTCTTCTTAATTGACCGCCAAGACGTTTTTCCTCTTGAATAACTTTTAAAACAGCATCTCTGATTTGGCGCGAAAGTTGTTGATTTGCTCCTTGAGTTTGACCAGAGGAGTTTTCTGAACTTTTTCCAGAGGATCCATCCACATTAATAGTGATTGAACCTGTGGATTTTTCAGTCGTTCCAATGAGTTCATCAAATTTAGAAATTAATTTGTTATTTAAATCTTTTGAAGCTTCTTCGCTCATTGGTTTAGAAGCTCCAGCATTCATAGCTTGCAAGTTTCCAGGTCCAATATTTTGAGCAGCAGCACGATTCATAACGAATTCTCCACCAGAAAGCATTGTTGGAATTGTATCTATTCCTGCTGTTTCAGAAATGGATCCCCCAACTGCTCTTGTTGTTATACGAAATGGATTATATGGATCTTCACTATTAGGATTAGTTAAATCTATTGCTGTACCATAACTCATTCCAGGTCCAGATGCTCCAAGTTCAGGAGTCAATCCCATCGGAAATAACCCTCCTGCATAAGTTTCAGATGAGCCTCCTAAAGGAAAGCTCGGTTGGGCTATATTATTACCAATATTAACATTGCTAGAATTTTGAACTGGCCCTATAAAACCTTTGCTAGTGATACTTCCAGCCATTTGGCTAGCTTTAGTAACATATCCAGATTTAGAGAACATGTTAAATAGTCCTCCATAGTTATTTCCTTGCAAACCAGAAACTCCTCCTCCTGTAAACATTCCTCCCACTCCAGATCCTACATTTTTTCCAAAAGTGCCTCCAGCAAGTTTAGATGTTGAGTAAGCATTGCTAAACCCACTAGTTGCTGCTCCTATTAATGCTGATCCAGCTATAGAAATTCCTGCCATAATCAAAGCATTTTTAATAGCTTTTTTTCTAGCTTTTTTCTCTTCTTCTTCTTGTCTTTTTAATTCAGCAGCTTTTTTCATTTCATCAATGTAGATTCCAAAGATTTGTTTTCTAACATCTTTGGCTCTTTGAGCTTGTGGACTATTTCTTCTGCCAAAATTAGTTAATCGAACACTCTCTGGTTCTAAAGAAACTGATGCAAATCCATCTCCAGAACGAATTTTATCTTTTTTTCCGCTAGTAGATTCTTGAGTTGCAAAAGCTAATAAATCATCATCAGTAGTCATTTGTTTCACGCCATAAGTTCCAGGAGTAAAATAGTCTTTTACTTTTCCGCCTTTAGCATATCCATTTAAATTTCCAGAATTGATAGCTTCTAAGAATTTTGGTCCATATTTATTAACTGATTTTTTATTAATGATGTACTCTCCGCCCATGAGCATTGCTGGAACGTCATCCTTGCTTCCGCTTCCTCCAGAAACGGCTCCTCCAGAAGCTCCTGTGGAAATTTGATTGCCCTGTCCAAACATTCCACCAATTCCGCCAAATAATGAACCAGTAAGATTTCTCAACGAAGTTCTCATGAGTTCTCTGGAGAAATCTAACACAGCAGAAGTTAAAACATCTTTTAGTCCTTTGCCAGTTTCTATAGCTTGAACAATGCCATCAATCATTGTGTCTCTGAATTTGACAGCGCCCTCAACAAGAGTGTTGTTTAATTTATTGATTTGATCTTGTGGCGAAGTGGCAAAAGCTTCTTTGAGTTTTTGACTCAAAGATTTATTAACTTCTAAGCGTTGTTTTTCAAGCTCAAGAATTCTAGCTTCTTGATCCTCTGATAGTGTTTGAGTATCAACGCTCTCTTGTTTAATAGCAAGAATTTTTTTATTTATTTCAATATCGTATTCTATTGATGTTTTATCTCCCGCAGATCCTGCTAATGCTAATCTTCTTTGATCAGATCTCGCTGCTTCATTAGCATAAGCTTGAGAAATTCCAGATGAACTAGTGCCAGCAGATTTCATTTCAGCATTAAATTTGTCTTTTGATGCTTTATCTAATAATCCAGAGCCACTAGTAGTTGATAAAAATTCAAATTTAGCTTGTTCTATAGCTGCATCTAAACCATCATTTAAATCAATAACATAGTCTGAGAATTTTTTAACTACTAGCGGTAATTTAGATTTTGCAAGCTCATCTGAGGCGGCAGCAATACTTCCAGCTGTATTTGCATCAAATTGTTTCAATTCAGCTATTGTAGTATCTATAGCACTTGCATATTCAGGATATTTGTCTCTATTAAAAACTACTCCTGTTGGAATCTTAGCTTTATTTTGAAGTTCAGATATATTTTTTGATGATTCAATTGATTTTTGTAAATTTGCAAAATCAGTGTCGTTAAGACTTAAACTGTTAGCTTGATTTATTAATCCAGTTTTAGCATTATTGAATTTTTTTTGAGCCTCAAGTGGAGATTGAGTTTGCAATAATTCATATTTTTTTTGTGCAATTTGAGCAGCTTGTGCGCGAGCAGCTACTGTATTTTGCGGCTGATTAAGTTCCAGTCTTCTTATTTCTTTTTCAATTTCATTAGTTTTGATTGTTGCTGTTAAATCAATCTGAAAATTTTTCATTGTCAATAAATGACTTGTTGACTGTATAATTTCATTAATCGCTTGTTTAGTTTTTAAAGTTGCAACAGTTCTACCATTTTCTGCTTCTAGAATAGCTTTAGCAATCTTACTTACCTTTGTGTCTAGCTCTAATGCTTTTTTCTTTTCCTCTGCTGTTTTAGCCACAATTTCTGGAATAGTTCCTTGAGCTTTTAAAGATTCTTCAGTAATATTTTTAATATCTTCTGCTGTTATTCTATCTTTATCTGCTAATTGATTAATTAGTGTTTTTAAAGTAATTCTTTTTTCATCAGATATCTGTTGAGCATCCATGGTATCAACTATAGCACTTAAAGCATCACGATGTAAATCCTCTAGTTTTAAATCTTCAGATTTTAAAGCTATCTTATACTGTAGTATATTAATCTGAGACTCAGATAATGCACCTAACTCCTTACCCTTTTGTAATGCTTGAGTATCAAGGTCTTCTTCAACTCTTTTTGCTTCAGCTTTAGCTTTAGCAATTTTTATAATTGAATTTAATTCTTGTTTATATACTTCAGCTGGAACTCTAGAAATAGCCATCTGGTTTTCTGAATCTTTAGCATTTGTTTCAGTTTTAACTTTAGACGCAAAATTCATAATATTTTTATTAATTGCGTCGTCATTTCGCATTCCAGCGTCTTGGAATTTTTTTCTCAATTCATATAAAGGCTCATATAAAAGCCCATTTGAATTTTTTAAATTATTTTCAATAGTGGTTGGATTTTCAGATAATGCTTTATAAATTTCAGAAGATTTATCTATACTATTAAATATTTCATCTGGAACTTTATTTATTGCTTCAATAAAAGTTGCTACCGATATTGAAAAATCATCAACTTCACTATCTGTAAGACCATTTTCAGCTGACTTTTTTAATATATCAGCCAAATCAGGACCAAAAGCTCCAGCGCCTAAACCCTTTGCATATATTTCTTTTACAGCTTTTAATTGTGGAGTATCTCCAAAGATTTTATAACCACCATCTGTTTTATTTTCCCCCATCATAGCTTCAACCTGTATTGAAGCTCTTTTTCTTATGTCATCTTGCGCTGTTTTTGCATAATCTTCTAATTTTCCAGAAGATTGCGAAGCTGCTCTATCAACTCTTTCTACACTTTTAGCAGCAACTGTATTTGCTCCACTAGTTTCATTCATGTAGTCTACAAAAGCATTAGTAGCTGCTGTTGCTGCTCCTAAAGCTAAAGCATATGGGCCAAGAGCTTTTGTAGCTCCACCTATTAATCCGCCCATACCTTGCAATCCTTGAAGAGCAAATGCCCCCGTAGTTAAAGAGCTTAAACCACTAGTTATAACCCTTAATGCTACACCCATTTCTCCAGAAACTTCACCAACAACTCCTTGTAAAACTGATAATGCACCTTGAATTGCAAAAATAGTTCCAAGCATTTTTTCACCACTCACTTGAGAATTTTTATCGCTAAAAGTATCAGCGTTTACTTTTGGATATTGTGTAATTGATCTTGCAGTAGATTTTGGTAGGGAAAGTTTTGCTGCTGCTTGGGAAGCAGCACTAATAACAACACTAGATGCAGCAGCAGCAGCAGCAGCAGTATTTACTGCTGGTTGATTTATTGATGCCTGATTACTAGTAATTGAGTTTCCTTGAGTTTGAAATGATCCAATATTAGCATAGTTTGGCACAAAACCTCTAGCTGCTCCATACGTCATTGGATTAGATCCCTCTTTACGCGCTCTAGCAATGCCCTGTGAGCCTCCCATAGGTTCATCTATACGATTAGCCACCATGAGTCCATTAGGATTCATAGCGCTCTTTAATGATGAATTCTGGTCGATGTAAATTTGAGAAGCTGGAACTCCAGCGCTCATTTCTCTTCCAACAGCATCTTTGATTGGATCTGCAAAGTTTGGTAAAAATCCATTAGCGCTAGATTTTTTAGTTGTAGCTTTAACAACTAATTTTGCTAATTTATCTTGAAGACTTTTAGCAACTTTTAAACCATATTCCTCTGCTTCTTG